>Ga0105049_10000115_pt1 | contig 77854 bp, 58 predicted proteins | sample MAT06_FD_78087 | JGI IMG/M metagenome (GOLD analysis project Ga0105049, IMG submission 78087) | Freshwater microbial communities from Lake Fryxell liftoff mats and glacier meltwater in Antarctica - MAT-06 | ecosystem: Environmental > Aquatic > Freshwater > Ice > Liftoff microbial mat | place...
CACCACCGCCACCAATTAGACGTTCTGCTTCATAAGCACGGCGTGCATAAAATGAATAAGGTGAAGGAGTAATTGTTACTCTTGGGGATATTGGGGTTGGATCTCCTTGAATTTGTATTTGAAGGTATATTTGACTATAAAACATTGAATCTACTAAAGGAATAATTGATCCAATTTCATGTGTGAAAAAACCATTAACTGTTGTAACTGGCGTAGATTCTGAAAATACGGCGGTACCACCAGTTGTATTTTTAAAAAATGAAAATGTTAAGTTGTAAGTATTATTTGCTTTAATAGTTCCATCAGCATTTTTCAAAATACCTTGAAAGGATATTTTTTTAATGTAATTAGAACCTTGACTGTAACTTGTAGATACAGTTAACAATAATAATAATAATAATAATGCAATTCGTTTCATGAGTATACTTTCAATTTATAATTTACTATTTAAAGAAAATGATTTCAACGCGACGGTCCTTTTTTCGAACTAATTCGCGTTCTTTTTCAGGCATAGCACCAACTTCTCCAACACCGAAATAACGGAACCTATATTTTGAGATACCTTCTTTTACAAGGTAATCTACTACTTCTTTGGATCTATTTTTTGAAAGTAAAAGATTATTTTGTTCTGAACCTTCAGAACTAGCATAACCAATAACTTCACATTTTACCCCCTGGAAATTATCCATTAAGACTATGATTTTATTAAGTATATTTAATGATTCATCATCAACTGTAAATTTTCCTGAAGGAAAGTACATACTGTATTGAACAGTATTAGCTTCTAAATATTCTGGAAAACGTGATATGTTATTGTCTCTTGCTTCTTTCCTTTTAACAATTTTTTCTAATCCATTTTCAATAGATTTTGGGAATTCCGCTAAAACAATTGGAACTAATTTTTGAGAAGCAAGTTGTCCTTTTGTGAAGTAACTATACTTAGTATAGTAACCATCTGCTTTTACAAAAATTCCAATATTGTCAACATTCAAAGGAATAGGGAATGTAAAAGTACCCTTAGTATTTTGTTCGAACAATTGTGTAGATTCATCATTATCTTCAACAACAACAATGCTAGGTACTAATTCACCTTTTTTATTTTTGATTACAAAATCAATGTCTTGTCCAAAAAGTGAGATTGATCCACTCAGTATAAAAATCATTGAAAGAACAAAAGAAACGTTCATTGGATTTGTATAATTATTTTTGGTGGTAAATTGTATTTTCATCTTATTTCCCAAAGAATAATACGTTAATACACATTGCTTGTTCAGCTGATTCTTTAGAGTCAATAGAAAGTGGGTTAGGTTCAATTGATATCGTTGCTTCATCTGCAACCCTCATTGAAGACCGTTTAACACCCTTGGATTTTAAGTAATCTAAAACTGCTTTTGCTCTTCCAGAAGATAAAAGCTTACGTTTTCCAGTATTAAACTCTCTATCGTATTCAACTTTAGATATGAAACCATGAATTTCAACTCTAACTTTTTCATTTGTTAAAAGCAATTCTGCTAATCTATCTAATTCAGGATGAGCTTTTTTAGAAAGTTCAGGTTTGTTGAATTTAAAGAATACGTTATTTAAAACGACAGGTTCATTTAAAAGATTCGATTCCATATCTGTAATTTTGAATAAAGTTACAGGAGGAGGTGGTAATTTTTGTTCTTGGCTAACAACTGTTTCAATTGGAATATTCTGGGAAGTAGAATAATATCCATTTTTCTTTGCATAAAATCCATAATGGGTTGAAGCATCAACAACTGGAACAGTAAACTTCCCTTTAATAGTCGCGACTAAACATATAGAATTATTTGTAATAATGTTTTCAAAAACAATAGCAGATTTAGCTGCGATTGGTTTTTCTGGGTTATATTTTTTAGCAATTCCTTCAACTAATAAAACAGGTCTTGTTGTAGATATTAAACATTCAGGGGAAGTAATAATGTCTTCTTGCTTTGCTTCTTTTTCAGCACGAAGTTTTTCATTTGCTTTCACCTCTTCATCTTTTATACGTTCTAATTCAAGAACAGCAAGTTCTAATTTTTTTCTTTCTTCTTCTGCAATTGCTCGTTCTTGTATTTTTTTCTTTTCTAAAGCTATTTTTTGTTCTTCAGCTTGTTTTCTTTCTTTGTCATTTTTCAGAACTAATTGTTCAGCTTCAGCCTTACCAAGGTTTTCTCGAGCAAGTTTTTCACGTGCCAATCGTTCTTTTTCTTCCAATGCTAAACGGTCTTTTTCCGCTTTATCTGCCTTTGCAAGGTTTTCACGTTCGAGTTTTTCACTTGCCAATCGTTCTTTTTCTTCCAATGCTAAACGGTCTTTTTCCGCTTTATCTGCCTTTGCAAGGTTTTCTCGTTCGATTTTTTCACGTGCCAATCGGTCTTTTTCTTCTAATGCTAAACGTTCTTTTTCCGATTTATCTGCCTTTGCAAGGTTTTCTCGTTGGAGTTTTTCCTGTGCTAATCGATTTTTTTCTTCCAATGCTAAACGGTCTTTTTCCGATTTATCTGCCTTTGCAAGGTTTTCTCGTTCGAGTTTTTCCCGTGCTAACCGATCTTTTTCTTCTAATGCTAAACGTTCTTTTTCCGATTTATCTGCCTTTGCAAGGTTTTCTCGTTCGAGTTTTTCACGTACCAATCGGTCTTTTTCTTCTAATGCTAAACGTTCTTTTTCCGATTTATCTGCCTTTGCAAGGTTTTCTCGTTCGAGTTTTTCACGTACCAATCGGTCTTTTTCGTTTTCACTTATTAGTAATTTTTCTCGATCAATTCTGTCTTTTTCAGCTTTTGCTAGGTTTTCACTTTCTAATTTTTCTCGAGCTAATCTATCTTTTCCTTCTTTTGCTAAGCGTTCTTTTTCAACTTTTTCTGCCTTTAAACGATCTTCTTCAGATTTTGCAAGATTTTCTTTCTCTAACTTTTCACGAGCTAAACGCTCTTTTTCATTTTCATTTTTAAGAAGTTTTTCTTTTTCAGTATTCTCTTTTTCTAATTTCGAAAGATTCTCTTTTTCGATATTTTCTTGTTCGATTTTTTTAGATTCAAGCAACGCGAGTCTTTCTTTTTCTAGTCTTTTTTCGTTCTCTATTTTTTGCTTTTCTATATTTTCTTTTACAAAGAGAGTTGAATCAATTTTTTCTTTCTCAATTTCTGGTGATATAATTTCTTCTGTTATACTAGGATTGTATAAAAGAGCAACACCTAATCTTAAAGCATTTACTTTGAAAGATCCGTTAGAATTAGTTTGAAAGTTTTTATTCTGAATAACTAAATCATTTGCAAAAGATGAAAGGGAATAATTGAAAGTTGCTTCAGGGACAAGTTGAAACTCATTAGTTAAAGGAATTAAATAGCCAATAGAACCCGTTACAAATAGTGGTAGCTTATTTACATTTGGGATAGTACCTTCTTGTCTGTTTCTAACATCTGGCAAATTAGCTCCTAAAAACTCAAAATTTGCTTTATCTCTAATTCGTTCTTCTTGAACAAAGGAACTAGAAATGAGTGAATGAACAGACGCACCTAATCCAATTCGTAATTGAGAAAGGGGTTTTAAAATTAACGAAAAGTCCAAACCAAACCCCAATAAATCATTATCCATAGAATGATCGATAATAACCGGTACAGGTGTACCATTGTTATTTACTAGCACCGTTTCTTCGGCTATTAATTTACTTCCAAATTGTAATATATTTGGTTTTAACTGTAATGATAGAAAGTCCAGAAGCTGATATTCAATCGATAAACCAATTGCAGGGAAAAGAGAAAGTCCTGATTTTGAACCAAACACTGTTGGACAACAAGTTGGAACTGAATTATAACCACTATAATTAGCATCGGTTAACAAAAAAGGCAAAGCTCCATGAAGACCAAACGTAAATGAAGATTGGAAACTTGTATCTCGTTTTTCTTGTGAAAAAGCCTCAGTATTCTGAACTGAAAATGAAATGAAAACTGCAATTAGAAAAACTAATTTTAAAAGAGTAGATTTTTGCATTCCGTTGTGAGTATTCAACTTTAAATTGTTTGTATAAATTCAAAAATACACTTCCTTAGTTACAAATCAAAGTTTTAGTCAATAAAAGTTCTAAAAGCATCGATTTTTTTTGATTAGCTGTTTTCGATACGTTATTTCTATGAAAAGTACGTCAGTGTTTGTTGTTTTTGTATTGCTGAAGTTTTAAAGGAAATATTTTGGCTTGGTCAACTGTTCAAACTGAAGAAGATAAACAGAATCAAAAATTGATTATTCAATCAAATAAAATACCGAAACATATTGCTATAATTATGGATGGCAATGGTAGATGGGCTAAAAATAAACATCTTCCAAGAATTGCAGGTCATAAAGTTGGTTTAGATAGTGTACGAGATATTATAGAATCTTCAGACCAATTAGGTGTTAAGTTTCTTACTCTCTATGCATTTTCAATCGAAAACTGGAAAAGACCTTCCTTAGAAGTTACGTTTCTTATGAAACTACTTCGACAATATTTAGAAAACGAAATCGAAGAGCTTCATAAGAATAATGTTCGGTTAAACACAATTGGTAAAATTTCTTCTTTACCTAAGAATGTTCGAACAATATTAAAAAACTGTATGGAAGTAACAAAAGATAATACCGGTTTAGTATTAACTCTTGCACTTTCATATAGTGGACGATGGGACATTGTTCGTTCTGTGCAAATGATTGTTTCTGATGTTAGAAGAGGTAAGGTTTCACCTGAAGATATTAATGAAGAATTTTTTTCTAATTATCTTCAAACAAATTCACTGCCAAATCCCGATTTATTGGTTCGAACAAGTGGTGAAATGAGATTAAGTAATTTCCTATTGTGGGAATTAGCTTATTCAGAACTATTTGTAACTGAAAAATTGTGGCCTGATTTCAGAAGAAATGAATTATATCAAGCAATAGAATCGTTTTCAAAACGAGAAAGAAGATTCGGAATGACTTCGGAACAAATAACGGAGCTTTCTGACAACCAAAATGACACAAAAGGTTACATTCAAAGAGTACTCGATGCCTTCAATTCTCGCTAAAATTTCTACATTTTTTTTATTTCTATTTCTATCCTTTTCATTGTATTCACAACAACGTGAAGAAACTAAAACTGTTTTTTCAGTTGAAGTGGAAGGAAACCGATTTACCTCAAAAGAAGAAGTAAAAGCTATATCTAACCTTCGTTCAGGAATGGTACTTTCAGCGGATGTTTTAAACAAATCTGTGAAAAGTCTTTGGTCGAAAAAACTATTTTCTGAAGTTGAAGTAATTGAAGTTGCCGAAAACTCCTTAGGAACTACTATTAAAATTATAGTAAAAGAATTACCAAGACTACGTTCCATAGATATAGTAGGGGCTGATAGAATTTCTGAACAAGATATTAGAAAAGCTATAGATGTACCAACTGATATTTCAGTTTCTGAAAACGAAATTTATCAAATTAAAAAGAAGATAAAAAAACTATACGAAAAAGAAGGTTTAGCTTTTGCAGAAATTGCTCATAGTGAAAAATTTAACGATTCTACTGGCTTCTTAGCTTTAACTATTATAGTCAAAGAAGGTCCTGACTTTAACGTAAATGAAATTGTTTTCTTAGAAAACAAGGAATTTTCCGATGAAGAACTTATCTCAGTATTTGAAGATATAAAAGTAAAAACTTGGTGGCAATTTTGGCGATCAAACAAATTTGATAAAGAAAAATATACAAATGACAAACAAAAACTTGTTGCTTTTTATAAAAAGAATGGATTTGTTGATGCTCAAATTGTAAATGATACCATTCAATTTGATAAAACTAATAGTTCTATTTCTTTAGTAATTACACTTTATGAAGGTCAAAAACTATATATTCGTACAATATCTTTCGAAGGAAATTCTGTCTATCCAAAGGAAGTACTAATTAGAAGACTGAATATTCTTTCTGGTTCTGCATTTGATCAAGAATTGTTTAATCAAAATTTAGAGATTAATCAAGAACAAACCGACGTAAAATCACTGTATATGGATATAGGTTATTTGAATGCTCGCTTTGTACCTGAGATAAAGAAAGTCTCTAAAGATTCAATTGATATTACTGTAAAAGTATTTGAAAACGAAAGAGCAACAATAAGAAATGTCTTAATTTTCGGAAATACAAAAACCAAAGAAAAAGTTATTCGACGAGAATTGTTTACACGCCCTGGAGATTCTTTTAGTCGATCAGCAATTATCCGCAGTATAAAAGGGTTAGGAGTTTCAAATTTCTTTAATCCAGAAAAATTACGTCCGAACGTAAAACCAGTTCCTGGAGACAACACAAAGGTTGATGTAGAATACTATGTGGAAGAAAGATCTACAGATACATTCAATGCATCTGTTGGATTTGCGGGTGTTTTTGGTTTAACTGGTGCTATTGGCTTTACGTTTAACAACTTTTCGATTACTGAACCATTTAGCGGTGGAGCTGGTCAAGTATTGAACTTCAATTGGGAATTTGGTCAAGCAAATAGATTACAAACATTAAATTTTGGATTTACTGAGCCTTGGTTTTTAGATACGCCTACAATGTTGGGTTTTAATATCTTTGATACTCAACAGAATTTAAATTTTCAATCAAGACAAACAGGTATTCAAACATCAATCGGACGAAGATTTCGCTGGCCTGACGATTACTTTAGAGGCGACTGGTCTGTGAGAGCCCAACGAAATAATGTCGGACAAGGTTTTGGAGTTAACAGAATATTTAGGGTTGGTAATTTTTTCGAAACTACATTTAGTCAAACTATTTCGAGAGTTTCTTTAGATAATATAATGTTTCCTACTAGTGGTTCTCGAATGACACTTGTATCTCAATTTGCTGGTGGTTCGATTGGAATTGGAAACACAGATTACTTACGAAATCAGTTTACGATGGAATTTTTTAACCCCTTAATACAAATTGATGGATTTAATCGTCTTGTGTTATATCTTTCTGCAGATATGGGTTTTGTAACAGGAATCAAAAATGATACAACAATTCCTCCACAAAGTTTGTACTTTATGGGTGGGAATGGATTAGGTGGATTTAATGTTACTCCTTTACGAGGGTATCCTGATGGAGATTTATTAGGGTCTCAAAGTGGTTCTCATGTAATGTCAAGATACGTTGCAGAACTAAGATTTGCTGTTACTTTAAGCCCAATGCCAATATATTTTATTACCTTTGCAGAAGCAGGGAATGTTTGGAATAACCTTTCTACGACAGATCCTTTTGATTTAAAAAGGTCTGCCGGTGTAGGAATGAGAATAATGTTGCAACCAATTGGATTAATTGGTTTTGATTATGGATATGGTTTTGATCCTGTTCGAGTACCAAGAGATCGATCAGGTTGGCAATTCCACGTTCAATTTGGAAGATAATTTTTTAAAAAGTTACTATATATATTTTATGAAAACACTACTTTTGATTTTTTCGTTAGTCCTTATCGCTACTACAACTACTATTGCACAAAAAGGTGCTACAACTTCAACGGTTAAAATTGGTATGGTAGATATTCCAACTGTTGTAAAAGAAATGCCAGAAGCAATTTCTGCAGAAAAAGAATTAATGGATAAAGGTTCTAAATTTAGAGATACTCTATCACAATTACAAAAACAACTTACCGACCGATTAGAAGAATATAAAAAACAAGAGGGTATGTTAAATGTCCAAGCTAAACAAGAGTTTCAAAAAGAACTACAAAGTATGCAAGAACGTGGACTAAGATATCAAGAAGATAAATTTGGTGTAGGTGGAGATGTTGAAAAAATCAGGTTAAAATTGATGGCTCCTATCCAAGAAAAAGTTCAAAAAGCTATTTCTATTGTTGCTTCTGAAGAAAAACTTACATTTGTATTCGATAAAGCTTCTCAATTTGTATTGTTTGCAGATGATCAATATGATTTAACATATAAAGTTATTGACAAAATTAAACGTGGATTAAAATAATTTTGTCTAGTTAAATTAGAACTACATAACTAAGGGAATATGATCTGTTTTTTCAATGTTTTTGTTCATTTAAACAATTAAGATTTATGATAAGTAACATTGTAATTCCAGTTCTGTTTTTTTTAATTTCGACTGTAGCTTTTTCTCAAAAAATTGCCTATTTCTCTTCGAAAGGAGTTTTAGAACGTTTACCTGAATCTGCTCAAATTGAACAACAAATTCGTTCTACTTGGGAAGAATGGGAACGTGAATTAGAGTTGAAGAAAAAAGAAATTCAAGATTTAGAAGCTGAAATTAAAAACAATCGTCTCATTTGGAGCGACTTCGAAAGAATTGAAAAAGATAAGGATTTAGTTCGAAAAAAAGAAGAACGAGATGCATTTGCAAAGTTAAAATTTAGTCCTTCCGGAGAAGTCGATAAACTACCAACAACTTTGTATAAACCCTTGATAGAAAAAATATATGCATCTGTTCAAAAAATTTCTAATTCAAGAGGATATGACTTAGTTTTTGACAAAAGCACTCATCAATTGGCTTATGTAAATCCAAAATATGATATTACCGTCTTCATTTTAGAAGAGTTGGGTGTAGATGTATCTGAAGATCTTGATAAATTGAAAAAAGCAATCGAAACTGACCCAAGAAATCAGCGAATTGAATCTAAACAAGCACCTCAAAAGAAATCTCGTACACGATCGAGCAAATCTAATGATGATGAAATCGATTAACTATATATTTTTATAAAATGATGGTTCGAACTATTGCAGAAATTGCTGCTATTATTGGCGGAAAAATAACAGGTAATCCTTCTACTCCTATCACAGGTGTTTCTTCGATTGAGAATTCAATTGAAGGTGATATCACTTTTGTTGCTAATCCTCGATACGAAAAATATATTTCCACAACAAAAGCTTCTTGTGTTATAGTTTCTTCTTCATTTAGCCAAGAAACGGTTCAAAACTTAATATTAGTTGATAAACCCTACGATGCAATTGTTCAATATATAGAGTTTGTTTTAAGTCTGATTCCAAAAAAAGAATCTGTGATTCATTCATCCGCTGTTATTGGAGATAATACTTCTATTGGAAAAAATGTTTCTATACATGCAAATGTTGTAATTGGTGAAAATTGTATCATTGAAGACAACGTTGTCATTTTCGCAAATGTTGTACTTGAATCTGAATGTATAATTAGAAAAGATAGTATTTTACGTGCAAATGTAACTTGTTATGAACGAACTACAATTGGTGAAAATACTATTATAAATAGTGGTGCTGTCATTGGTTCAGATGGTTTTGGTTTTATTGAAAACCTTGATGGTTCATTCAAAAGAATTCCACATATTGGTAATGTACAGATTGGAAATCATTGCGATATTGGTGCCAATACAACTATTGATAGAGGTACAATTGGAACTACTATTATTGAAGATGGTGTGAAAATAGATAACTTAGTTCAAATTGCTCATAATGTTCGGATCGGTCAAAACTCAGCAATTGCTTCACAATCTGGAATTGCAGGTTCTACTACAATTGGTAAAGGAAATAGAATCGGTGGTCAAGTAGGTATTATTGGTCATTTAAATCTTGTTGAAAATGTTATTATTCATCCTCAAACAGGTGTTTCTAAGAACATTACAAAACCAGGACATTACTTTGGTTCACCCGCTAAAGAACATCTTACAACATTAAAACAAGAAGCCGCTCTAAACCAACTTCCTCAACTTTTAAAAGAGTTTAGAGAGTTAAAAAACAAGTTCGATAAAGTCCAACAAATAGAAGAGTAAACTTCCAAGAAATTTACTCTTCTATTTATTTAGTCTTTGTTTCAATGTTTGTTCTTTGGAATTTCTCTTCCCTAACTATCGAGCAACCCCATACTTTTCAAACAATTTGTTAATAGAACCATCTTCTATTTTCTTTAACATAGAAGTGTTAAAAGAATTTAGATACTTTGAATGATTTTCTAATACAAAGCTTATATTTTCTACTTCATCATCTATAGTAATAATTAATAACTGGTCATTTGGGTTTTTATGCAAGAAGTATTCTAATTGAGGCGCTCCAAATATTACTGCATCAACTTCTTTTGAAGTTAGTTTACTAATAGACATATCTAATGTAGATTCTTTCAGTATCCTATCTGTATATTTATGTGCTATATCAGAAGCAGTAGTTTTTTCAACAGTGGCAACTTTTTTATTTAGTAAATCAGATGCTTTTTCAATTGAGGAATTTCTTAGCTGGTTTAAAGTAAATGCAGTTGCAATTGAAGCTGTTAGAGAAGAAGCTATTATCATTGAACATATTATCCAAAAACCAGACATAACCCTTCCAAAATGTGATTTAACTACTAAATCGCCATATCCTACAGTTGAAAAAGTTACAATACTAAACCACATTCCATTTATTACACCTCTGAAATAATTTTTGGGAAAACATTCAGGATTAATTTTCCTTTCAGCGAACCAAACAATATTTCCAATAGTAAATAAAAGTCCAAGTAATGCACCAATCCCAACAGCAAAAGTTTTAGAAAATAAAGGAGACACAAAATCAAAGAAAGATGATTCTCCAACTGTTGTCATAATTCCCATTTTACCCCTTGTATACGGTTGCATAAAGAGAACTTTTTCAGATCTATCAGCAGTAACAGTAATTGGACCCACAAGGATATCAAAAACACCCTTTTGTAATGAATCTATTGAACCACCAACTGTTTTCCCACGAACTACAGAATACTCTATTCCTAAATCCTTTGCAATACTATTCCATATGTCAATGGAAATACCAGTAACTTTTTTTTCTCCATTTAATATTGTATCAATAACGAAAGGAGGAGAACCCGCAACGACGACTTTCAAGGTATCTTGAGATGAGAAGGTAAAACTTGGAAGTGCAAAAACTGAAATGAAGATAATTGTAACAATGATTTTACTGAAAATATCTGTAAAGAATTTCATTCGTTTCTTTCGATTTAAGTAACAAAAGTAATGTAGTAAAATACAATTTATTTCTTGGCTTTACTAATTCTGACAAAAGTATTGAACGATTTTGAATTGAAAGTTGTAAATATTTCGAAAACAAAAAGGAAGTGCTCTTTTCAGAATGTTCTATTTTATCGAGTAATCGTAGGACAGAAACTTCAGCTTCTAATGTTTTTGTGTTTTCTAAAAGGTAACTTACAAAACTAAGTGAAATAGTATCTGAATTTAACAATCCAGCAACATAGTTGTTGCGAACAACTTGTTCAGAATCATTCAAAATCATGTTAGAAAATGGGTATCTTTCTCCCTTTGAAAGTATTCCAATTGATAATGCAATTTTAGAACGTACGTATGGATGTTTGTTGCCAAATTCACCAAAGAGTGTATTTATATTGGAACTGTCTGCAATTTCACCAATCCGTTCAGCAAATAAAGAAGCTATTTTCCAATTATTCGACGTAAGAAGTTTCACATAAATTGGTAATGCCTTTTTAAGTTTCTTCCTGGTTACAAGATATGAACAAATTGATAATACACGTATATTAGAAGAGCTTTCTAAAGAATCTAAAACAACAGATTCCCAATTGGGACTTTTTTCAAAAACTTCTGGAAGAATAATTTCTAAAGCAAGCCTATCACGTGGAAAAACTGAGGAAAATTTTGTAACTAAAAAAGGTATTACTAACTCCTGAGGAAGATTAGAAAATTGTTTTCTTGCAGGAGTAACTAAATATTGATATTTATTTAAAGCTGTAGAAGCTTGAATAAAGAGAGAATCTAAATTTTTTGAAAGTTCTATAGTCTGATTTACAGATGTAGCAGCAGAATTTTCGGAAACAGTATTAATTTTATCAAACTCTAAATCCAAGAAAACACCATAGGTAGATTTGTGGGAAACAGATGTATTTTTCAAAATACTATTATAGTTATCTGTTCCACTAACATCACAGAAAACACCCATCATTCCATAATTTCTACGAAAATCAGAATATCCAAAGGTGTTTGTAGAATTCAAACCTACATAAGAATCATTTCCTTTAAGATCATAGAATAAAGACGATGCATTTGCATTACCAGAGCCTAATGACAAGCTTTCAACGAAATAGTGATCATCTCCGTTAAAATCAATCAATGCTCCCATTGCAATATCGTGACCACACCCTTGCGATACTCCATGTGAAGTGTAAATATCATTTCCTGAACTATCTAACAATATTCCGAACGCCAAATGCACTCCGGATCCTTGTGAATATTGAAAGGATGTATAAACATCTTCACCCTTAGAATCTACAAGTGCTCCTAACCCAAACCAATATGCTGTACCTTGTCCATAAATGTCAGAAGTATAATGATCATTGCCCTCAGTATCGGAAAGAATTCCAATTCCTCCAGATGCTATTGGTCTAAACCCTAAAGAAGCACCTTGAGTAAAAGTTACAAAATGATTATCATATCGTAATACATCTAAGAATGGAGAATTAGTAATATAATGATCATTGCCACCTTCTTCTCGTAATATTCCAAACCCTAAAGTATAACCAAATCCTTGACCCTGAGATTGAGCTGTGTATATATCATTTCCTTCCTTATCCCAAAGTAGTCCCATCCCAAACGCTCCAGCACCTTGTGTAGTTACAGCTGAAGTATAGGTATCATTTCCTTGTTGGTCGTACAAAAAACCAAAACCAAATATTCCAGCACCCAAGGACAAAGACCCTGCGATATAATGATCATTTCCTTTAACATCGAAAAGTATTCCAATTCCAAAATAACCAGATCCAAAGGAGAAATCATTTCCTACATAGAGATCGTTACCTTCTAAATCAAGTATAATTCTATTGGGTTGAAGTACTAATGATTCCTTGGTTTCATTAAATCGATATGTATCATTTCCCTTTGTATCAATGATTAAAAACTCTGGTTGTAAATATATATCATCGCCTTTTGAACCAAGAACAATCGATCTGCTTTTATCTATTTTTATAACAATTTTGGAATCTAATTCTAATGGATGTTTTTCTAATAATTTTTGTAACTCAGCGATTTTTTGAGATGATAGAAACCCCTGATTTAGTTTCGTACTAACAATACTTCGATAAATATTAATTGAATCAAATAGTTTCAAAGATTGATAATGTGAAGCAATTTCCTTTAATTTAAAACTATATACGTCTGATTTTTCATCACTTTCAGAATTTCGTAAGAGTTTATCAACTTCTGCAAAGAGGAAAGTATTATTTGACTGTTCAATTGAACAAATTGAGACAATTTCTTCTAATAGTGTTTGTAAAGTCAATATTTCCGGATAGTTTTTTAAGGATTTTAAAAGTAGCGATTTTAGTATTCTAGAAAAATTGTAACCATTAACTTTTGTTGAAACATTTGGAATTTCTAATGTTGTGCATAGATTGGAATAAGAATCTTTTGTAAATGGTGAAAATTTACTTTGAGATAAATATGAATTTGTATAATTAATTGTAGATAAAGGCTGTTCAAAAAATGAACAAATCAATGAAAATCTAAAAGGATCTGGATCTACAGCATCACAGGGCATCCATAGATCATTCTTTGTCATACCTAAGTAAGAAAAACTTGAATCAATTACTTTATCCAAGTTTTGTGAATAACAATTTTGTACAAAAACAAAGAATATTAAAGTAACAAATTTCATTATTTTGCAAGCAATTCAGTAATTGCTAGTTTGTAATCTTCGGCAGCAAATGGATCATCTTTTTTCATCAATTCACATTGTGTTAAAGCTTCATCATACATTTTAGCTCCAACCAAGTATCTTATATAAACTTTTCTACATTCTACAAAATGAGGATTAATTTCTAAAGCTTTTTCTAAATGAATCTTCGCCTGAATTTGATTATTTTTATTAATATAAATAATACCCAGATTATACCATGCAAATTCATCAGTTGGTTTAAATTCTATTACTTTTTGAAAAATTCTAATGGCTTCGTCATAGTCTCTTTTAGAAAGCATTATTTCAGCTTTCATTCGATAGTAATAACTTGCAGAGTCTTTTGAAGTAGTGTGATATATTGCTTTATCAACATAATTTAAAGCTTCTTCAGTAAAGCCACTTTTAAAATAAGCAATTGACAAGTTAAACAAACATTTTACATTATTTGGTTGAATTTTTTCGACTTTTTTATAAACCTTTATAGCTTCCTTGATCTTATTAGAATTTCCTAATACTTGGCCAAGATCCATTAATAATCCTGTATTATTAGGTATTTTTTCTATACCCGTATTGAGTATCTTAACGCTACTATCCAATAATCCAAGTTGTGAATACACTTCAAACATATTCAAATATGATTGAGGATTGTTAGAGTCCAAAGTTAGGATTTCTGAATATAGTTCTTTTCCAGCCATTATATTCCCCTGAGACATTTCTAAATCTGCAAGTGTTCGTAATAAACGAACTTCATTTGGATATTCTTTAAGAACCTTGGCTAAGTGTACTTTAGATTCGGATTTTAATCCTAATTTAAAATAGACTACACCGATTCTCATTTTTGCATCTAAGTCTTTTGGTTCAAATTCTAGAATTTTTTCATAGCGTTTCATTGCTTCTGTAAAATTATTTTGATTTTCTTCTAAAATTCCCAAGTTCATAAGTACTTCTCTGTTATGAGGTTGGATTGCTAAAAGTTCTCTTAGTGCTTGTCTTGATTCTTGATGTTTTCCAAAATAGGCTATAGAGATACCTTTAGTAAACTTTGCTTTAAAGTCATTTGGAAAATGTTTTAATGCAATAGTACTTAAAGAATCAGACTTATTAAAATAACTTAATTTTGTGTAAGCATAAGCATAAGGTGAATACACCTCATAAAAATCATTTTTTAACTTTAAAGCTTGTCCGTAAAATTCAACTTCTTCGTTCCGACGTGCAAATTTACCAGAATGAAGACCCAATAAATAATATATCTCTGGATCTTTTGAAGAAACTTTTAAGGCACGGTTATATAAATCTAATCCTTCTTTATCTAAAAGTAACTCAGTTGCAGATTTTGCAGTTACTTTTAAAAGATTTAAATCTTTTGGTGATTTTTTTAGTTGTTTTACTCCTAAATCAAATGCTTCAGTATATTGTTTCGAAGTATAGAGTTCTTCAACTGAATTCTGAGAGTAAACACTTTCCAGTAAAACTTGGTTTACAAAAATCACGACTAATAAGATTAGAAATTTATTTAAATTCATAGAGTTTAGAAAAGTAAATTAATACTAAAGAAATGTCCCATTCTACCACGAGAAATGTGATCTTTTGCTATTGAATATTCAATCTCAAGATTTACGGGAAATTCATTAGTAATTGGAGGTCGAATTGAAATTCCTCCGCCCAAAGTAGTAAGAGGCAATACCCCAAAAGATCCTTTATCATTACCAAGAATTGTCATTCCACATCGAATAGTTACTAAAGAAAGTGGAACAATCTCAGCAGCTAAAACTATACGTGGAACAGTATCAAATTGAGTCAAGGAAAAGTCTATTGTTGTCAGAACATAACGTTCTTTTATATCAAATTTTGGATTAACTTCGGCATATAAGTCATCTTCACCCAAGTAGAATTTTTTAGATACTCCTGTACGGATTGTATAGGGAATTAATTCAACATCATTAAATTCATTCCAAGACATTTTTCCACCCACATTTTGCAAAGAAACCCCAACGGAATAATCGTCTACTAGCCGAACTTTAGTTCCAAAATCTAAAGCAAATCCGTTTCCACTCAAGGAAGTTCCAGTTAAATTTCGATTTAGATATTTTACGGTTACCCCTAAGCCTACATCACCAACTTGATATCCTAAAGAACTAGAAAAGGCTAGTTGGTTTTCGGAAAGTGTGCCTAAAGGATCACCTATGGAATTTCTTGATATAAATTCAGTTCCAGATAGATTATTAATCGCAAATCCAAAAGAAAACTCATCTGAAATTCTTTTAGTAGTTGCAAGAGTCGTATGAAGACGACCAAATTCTAAGAAAGCAAATGTTGTTGAAACGTGGTAAAAATCATCTTCAACTCGTAATGCACCTGGGTTATAAAACAAACCATTTGGGTCATCAGCAATGGCAGTATAGGCGCCACCCAAACCAGCGACTCTTGAACTCACTTCGCGAGCTAAAAACGATGTTGAATAACCACCGTTCGTTGCTTGGGAAAGTAAAAAAGACGTTGTTAAAAAGAAGAAAACCAGAGTAAATGAATAATTCATGCAACTAGCGTGAAATTTGGAACTTTTCAGCTATTCTGAAATTATTCCCCTGAACAACACAGAGATACATTCCATTTGGAATGCCTGAAGTATTAAATGTATACGTTCTTATTCCTGCTTTTTCGTATGTTTGAGAAACATAAATATCTAAAACTTTTTTGCCAAAAAGATTATATGCACCAAAATCTAAACGAGATTGATCTTGTGCAATTTCTACAGTTACCTCATAATCATCATTTCTACCTTTGATGGCTAGAATTTTAGATATTCTTGAAGAATCTATTTTAGGTTTATTTCCATATAATGTTCCTAAGTAAGATCGAAGGGAATCACTCATTGAAAACAAGTCAAACATTGAATTTGATACAACATTTGAATTGGACAATGATATCTTTTCTAACGCTGCAAATGTATATTGTTTGGAGTTTTGAGTTGTAGTATTTTGAACATGCGCCATTGTTGTCGTTGCAGAAACAAAGACAAAACTGAGTGTCAATAGTAACAAAAGTGTAAATCTAACCATAGTAGCCATATATTATTTGTATAAATATACGAAATTCTTCTCAAATCAAAACGTAAATAAGTAAATATTATTGAAAAGAAAAAAGCAACCCGAAGGTTGCTTTTTTCTAAAACTCTTGATTTGCAGAATATTTTAAGAATTCGAGTCTGGTATTCCTAAAGGAATAGCTCTCATTGAATCTTTGTATTTTATCTTTAAAAGTACAGCATCACCGGGCTTTTTCGATTCAATAATTTTTTTCAAATCTGCAACATTCTTTACTGGAACTCCGCTTACTGAAACGATAACTCCATTTGTTACAACACCTTTTCGAGCAGCAGGACCAGCTTGTTGAACTGAAGAAATAAAAGCTCCATTTGAAACATCCAAATTTTCTTTCATTTTAGAATCCAATGGCATAACAGAAAAACCTAATTTGTCAAAATTCACAGGTTCATTTTTTTCTAGTTCTTTTTTCTCTGGTGAACTAGATTCACCTTTTACAATATCAGAGCCATCTCTTGGAAGTAATTTAACAGATTTTTCTATTAACTTACCATCTCTAAAGATTTTAATTTTGATAGTTTCACCAGCTCTCCGAAGTACGATTTTACCTTGTAATTCATTTGAAGAATTAAGAGGAGTACCGTCTAATTCTAAAATAACATCACCTTGTTCAATCCCAGCTTTTTCAGCTGGCGAACCTTTGATAATTGATTCTACAAAAACTCCTTTAACTCTATCAAGATTTACTGCTCGAGATATTGTTTCATCAACAGTTCGAATGGAAACGCCAATATATCCTCTATCAATTTTACCATCTTCTAGAAGATCCAACACAACAGATTGAACTATATCGATGGGAATTGCAAATCCGTATCCCATATAACCACCAGTTCTTGTTGCAATGGCAGTATTAATTCCAACCAAACTGCCTTCGAGATTGAACAATCCACCACCAGAGTTACCCGGATTTATAGCAGCATCAGTTTGAATAAAGTTTTCAACTGAATAGTTGTTGTTCGAAAGATTTAACTGACCTCTTCCAATTGCAGAAACTATACCTTGAGTTACCGTTGAACGTAAACCTAAAGGATTTCCAACTGCAATAACCCATTCTCCAACTTGAACTTGTTCTGCTTTGGCAAAGTGAGCAGTTGGAAAACCAATGCCTTCAATTTTAATCAATGCTAAATCAGTAAGTGGATCGGTACCAATTAATTTTGCTCTATATTCCTTAGCATTAGATGTCGTAACGCTAATTTCTTTTGCATTTTCTACTACATGATTATTCGTAACAATATAACCATCTTGAGTTACGAATACTCCTGAACCAGAAGATTCTGAAGGAGGCAATAAACTTCCGTTTTTATCTTGGTTAGGAGATTTGAATTCGAAGAATGGAAACATATCTTCGAATGGACTCATATCTTGAGGATTAACGGTTTTGGTTTTCCGTTCAGACTTGACTGTTATTGAAACAACCGTAGGTGAAACTGCTTTTGAAGCAGAAACAAAAGCATTGTTTAACATTTTTACCGTTTGATCAGATACTATTGGTGCTTTGTCTGAACCTAACTTTACATCAGCAGCAAAAAGTTTTGATACTGAAATTGTTTGTAAATTGGTTACCAAAAGTACGCCGAATAAAATACCGATGCCAATAAGACCTATTGCACCGAAAAGATGCTTCTTTTGCATAGTTTATACCCTAATTATTAATGAAATACGTAAATGGTACTAATGTTCAATATTTCTTTCAAAAAGTTGTTACTGTAAACACTGAAGATATACGGTATTTCACCGTAAATATTGTTAATTTTCTATCTATTTATTATCATTTTCCATTTGAAGACATTTCCGAAAATCCTCATATTTATAGCATTTATTCTTATTGGGATAGTACTGTTATTTTTGTATTTAACAACATTTACGTCCCCAGTTGTTAAGCAGAAGACATTGTTTGTTACAAATACTTTTACAACTTCAACTGTTTTGGATTCGCTTCATAATAGTTCTATCATTGATTATTATGTTTTTATATTAACCGATAGGATTGTTGAAATATTGTTACGAAGAAAACCTATTAGCCAAGAATTACAAATACCCAAAGAAAGTAATTTCATAAACATATCGGTTCAATTACGAACGAAACAACCTCTCCAAACAATAGTAGTTTCAATTCCTGAAGGTTTAACTATTTTTGAAGTAGCTTCCTTGTTCAAAAACAAAATGAATATAGATTCTTCCAATTTTGTTTCACTATGTTATGATCAAAAATATATTGATTCTTTAGAAATCAATTCCTATTCTTTAGAAGGATTTTTATATCCAAATACGTATGAGTTTTATTTGAACTCAACTCCTCAATCAGTAATCAAAAGATTAACGAAAGAATTTAACAAGGTTTGGCTAAAACATTGTTCTTCAATTGAATCAACAAAACAACTTGAAATATTAACATTGGCTTCTATTGTTGAAGCAGAAACTCCCGTTGAAACTGAAAGGAAGAGAGTGGCTGGTGTTTATAAAAACAGACTTGACAAAGGGATGAAGTTAGAAGCAGATCCAACTGTTCAGTATGCACTTAAAAGTAAAAAACGATTACTGTTTAAAGACTTAGAAATTAAAAATCCCTATAACACTTATATGTACAAAGGTTTACCACCAGGTCCAATAAATTCACCTAGTATTTCATCTATATTAGCTTCAATAAATCCTGAAAAACATCAGTTTATTTTTTTTGTTGCTCGTGGTGATAAATCGAACCAACATTATTTTTCAACATCTTATTCTCAACATTTAGAATCTGTTGCATTATATAGAGCGAGAAATAAATGATTTCTAAGTTCTTTGAGTTAATAGTTGCACTTCGTAATTTGTATTATGATAATACGAAAAACTCATTTTCTTCTCAGATTCCTGTAATTTCTATAGGTAATATCTCTACTGGTGGAACTGGTAAAACTCCTACTTGTATATACATTTGTAGTCAGTTAATTAAGTATGGATTTGAACCTATTTGTATTGGAAGAAATGTAAATTCTTCTGATTTCAATACTATTTATTCTGATCCAATTTCGCCCAAAAATTCTAAAATTATTGGTGATGAACTGGCGTTGATTCAATCAAAAGTAAATATTCCTATTCTTTCTACTTTTTCAAAAGTAAAAGCAGCATTAGAATACGAAGAATATTTTTTAACGCAATTTAAAAACCCTCTTTATGTTATCGACGATGGTTTCCAACATAGGGCTTTACGAAGAAATATAGATGTTGTTCTAATAGATAAAGAAAGCATCCAAGATTCGTTGTTACCGTTTGGAAGAAACAGAGAAAAGTTACAATCATTACAAAGAGCTGACATTGTACTTAATTTCTCAGGAGATGAAAATACTTCACTTCTAAAAAAGTATTGCAAAAACGTTTTTGTTGCTTCTAAAAAGAAAGAAACAGCATATCCAATTGTAGATTTAAAAGTAGAGGAAAATTCATTAAAACCATTACAAAAAGTGTTTGTACTTTCTTCAATTGCTAAACCAAAACAATTTATCGAAAACTTACAATTAGAATACACAATTTGTGGTTCAATTGAATTTAAAGATCATTATTTTTACTCTATTTCTGATATTGAAAAAATTGGAAATGATTTCACTATTTCAGGTGCTGATAGTATAGTTACCACTGAAAAAGATTTAGTAAAATTAGAATTATTTCCTGACTTTTGTGGGAATTATCCAATACATATTCTTCCTATTTCGTTACAAATAGATAATGAAGTAGATTTTTTACAACTTATATATAAACTTTTACACAATGAAAATAGCGTTCTCTAAAATTTCAGGTGCTCCAAGATATTCACTCTATACTAAATGGTTAGGTAACGTAAGAGAATTTGAAAGTGTAGATTGTTCTTCAATTTCACTCGATCAAGCGCTTGCTGAATTAAAAGATTGTCATGGATTAGTCTTAACAGGTGGAGAAGATATTCACCCTGGTAAATTTGGGAAAGATTTCGAAATTTCAAGATGTGAAATAGATGTTTCAAGAGATTCTTTAGAATTTGCTCTTCTTGAAAAAGCAATAGAGCTAAAATTACCAATTTTAGCAATTTGTAGAGGGCTACAACTTGTGAATGTTTACTTTGCAGGAAGTTTAATTATTGATATTCCTCAAGATGTACAAACTACTATTGAACATAGACGATTCAATGATACTGACAGTATTCATTCAATAGAAGTAGAACCAGGAACATTACTGAAGAAAATTTCTGGTAAATTTGATGGATTTATCAATAGTGCTCATCATCAATCGATTGAACAACTTCCAGAAAATTTAATCTCTTCTGCAAAATCTGAAGATGGTATTATTGAAGCTATAGAGTTTCGTGAGAGTACGAACCTTCCTTTCTTTTTAGGAGTTCAATGGCACCCAGAGCGGATGGAATTTACTTCCCCATTTTCTGGTCTTATCGCTCAACATTTCTTATTTGAAGTTGAATCGTTTTCCCTTTTATTTAAAAATCGTTCTCTTCAATAATGAATATACCTTCAATACCTTCAAAACATCTCCAATTTTTACAAATTGAATCAGAAGAATCTTTCCCGCCAATTGTTACTTCTGAAAGTTTGAACCAATTATTACTTTTAAAACAAAAAGAACATAAATATTCAGTTTTTGTTGAAAGTAAAATTCTGTTGCAATTTGATGTTAGTACTCTAAAAAGTATATTTGATGTTTTTTCAATTGAATTAGTTACTACAACTTTGGAATACATTAAATCAGCAGAACGATGTGTGATTCGTTCTCATCAGTCAGTTCGAGAAGCACTTTTAGTCCAGCAGAAATTAGAAAATCTTTCTGTAGCTTCTACTATAGGACTAACCGAGAATGAATAAGATTTTTTACAAGAATATCGATGGGGAAAGTAAATCTGTTGAAAAATTTGATGAGTTAAAATCTTTACAACAGAATGGAATTATCCGTTCCTATACGTTGGTATATTTACCAGAATCAAATGGGTGGTTACCTGCTGAAGAAACAGAACTTCGTTTTAAGGGGTTTGCAGAATGGTTTTTGTTTTTTGAAGAAACAAAAGTTATGACTGGTCCATTTTATATGAATGAAATTGAGGAAATGATTACTTCATTTGAATTAGAACCATATCAGCTATGTTGGTGTAAGGGGTTTAAAGTCTGGAAACCTTTAATTGAAAGTGATTTTAAAGTTTCGTTTCAAAAAATTATCGATAACATTCTACTGTAAAGGCTTGTGAACACATTGTTTCTTTATACGATTTACCATCAACATATATTTTTCTTAGGAGGCGACTATACATATCTATGTTATTTTCATTTCTGTCACGTATTAATTTCACCTTTTTACCAACCAAATACTCCTTTGCAAAATTTTTAGCAGCTAGTCCAATAAGAAGTGCTACTTCTGAATCTATCCCTACTGAAGCAGCTTGTTCATCTAGTCTTCTCCCACGTCTTGATTCAAAACAATCCAATTCTAAAACTCTCACAGCAATTGTATCACGGTCAATACCAAATTCGAACGTATCTCCATCTCTTACTGAAATTACCGTAACAAAACTTGAATCATCAATAAATGGATTAGAATAGGTAGTATCTGTAGGAGAATTTGTAATTTCTTTACACGCGTAAATCCCTATTGAAATGAAAATAATCAAACCGATAACAGAGTAAGCTAGTATGAATTTTTTCATAATACTATTTGATTTAAATATGTTAATTATTAATGTTGAATATTAGGATTTGACCGTATTTTAGAATTGAATATTGTGTTTTTAGTATCTTTGTTGGTATCAATTTTTAAAAGTCATTGAAACTATGAATCAAAATTCAAACTTAGAATCAAACAAAGAGCTTCTAACTCTAATTAATCCACTAAAAATTGAAAATAATTACAGAAGAATAATTGAAATTCTTACACTAGAACTCTCATCAGAATTAGTAAACATTGATTCAATTGAAAGTGAAAAAATACCGATTCTTCTTGAATTATTAACCGCTCATTTTAACCTTAAAAATTTCGAAGAAGCTGGAATTATTAGTCTAAAACTTATTCAATTAGGTACAAACAGAAATGAAAATTTTTGGAAAGCAAAAGGATATGAATTTTTAGGTAAAATTGCTAGAACTCAAACTCAATTTGAAGAATGTATAAAAAATGTTTTAGTTGCCATTGATATTTATTCAACGTATTTCACAAATGAAAACTTAACTTCTCTATATATAGAACTTGGAATTTGTTATCGAATGACTAGTGAATGTGATAAGGCTATTATGTACTATAATCAAGCGGTTGAATATTTTACTCAAGTTAATGATATAGATAATCTAGCAAAAACGTATGGAAATATTGGAAATGTCTATACCCAATTAGAAATGTTTGAAGATGCATTTGAATACCAAAACTTATCCTTAGAAAAGTATTTACTTCTTGATAATAAAGATGGTATTGCAACTGCTTATGGTAATTTATCCATGATTTATACTGCAAAAAGCCAACTTTTTTTAGCATTAGAATTTAATCATAAATCTTTATCTGTTTTTGAAGAAGAAAATTTAGAAGATGGAATCCTTTTTGCATTAAACAATCTAGCGTCAATATATATATACCTTGAGGATTATGAAAATGCAGAGATAATTCTTGATAGAGCTCTTATAATTTCAAAGAAACTAAAAATAGATTACTTTACTGCTGTAGTCTATGAAAATCTTGGTACAGTAAAATATAACCTTGGAGAGTATAAAACAACTATTTTATTCAATAAATATGCTATAAAGTTGTTTAAAAAAACTGGTTCAAGTGATGGAATTGGAAGATCTGCACTTAATTTGATAGGTACATATAATAAAATCAATGATAAAAAGAATGCTTATAAGTATATCGAACTTGCAGGATCAATTTTTGGCGAAATAGATACGAATTTGTTAGCAACAGAACTGAAAGAGAAAAAAGTAAATTATTATATACAATTTGGAACAAAAGACGAAAAGAAGTTAATAGAACCTCTTTTACAGAAAGTGGAAACTGAATACGAAGTTTCAAATTCTAAACCACATCTAAAGTCTTTTTACTTTACTTTTTCTACATATTATAAAACAGAAGAGAATTGGGAAAAATGTTATCTTTATTTCCAAAAATTCTACGAAACTGAAAAAGAGATTTCTTCAGAAAAAGCCAAACAGCTGTCCAATAAAGTTATGCACGAACAAATTCTTGCAGAAGAAGCCGGAAAAACTAAGGCAATTGATGAAATTTTACAGAATATACTTCCGAAATCCATTGCAGAACGTTTAAAAAATAATGAACGAACAATTGTTGAAAAACACAAAAATATTTCAGTGTTTTTTTCCGATATAGCAGGGTTTACATCATATTCACAAGAGGTTACTCCAGAAGTTCTTTTAATGATGTTGAATACTGTATTTACTGAATTTGATTCTTTAGCTTTTTCAAATTCTGTTGAAAAGATTAAAACTATTGGTGATGCATATATGGCAGTTTGTGGAGCCCCTGAGGAAAACAAAGATCATCAAATTCACATTGCTCGTTTTGCTTTAGCCGTGCGAGATTTTATGATTCGTTATAGAAAAATTACAAAACAAGATATTCATATCAGAATTGGTTTACATTGTGGCGAGGCAATTTCAGGTGTATTAGGTACGAGAAAATTTGCATACGACTTATGGGGCGATACTATAAATACTGCCTCACGAATGGAATCTCATGGTGAAGCAGGAAAAATTCACATTTCAGAATCATTTGCAGATTCAATTTGTCACTCCAAAGAATTTTCAATTACCCTCAGAGGAGAAATGGTAATTAAAGGAAAAGGAAAGATGAAAACATATTGGTTAGATTCAAACTAATACTTTAATTGACAACTAGTATCTTAGTTACTGTATAAAGTTTAGATTATCAAATAGTCCACTTGAATTTTTATTGTGTATATCTTCAAAACTATCAATAGGAGAATCTTCACATCCAAATAATGTTACGAGAACTAATAGTAATTTTGAGTAGAATTTTTTCATAGTTTTGTTTCGTTTATTTTACAACAACAGTTTTTAAAATTGATACTTTCTATCAACCAATACTTATAAGAATGGAAAGCATACAAGTTGAGTATCTTATTATGATAGTTGAAACTATTGAAATATAACGTTACTTTAAACGAAAATAGCAAAAAAATCGATACATCATAACAGATAACTTATTATTATTTTTAGATTATGTCGAGTTTCAGAAAAACTTAAAATCAATATGGATTATTTTGAAGAAGTAAAGTATACAAAAATAGACTATAAATTGAAACCAATTTCAAAGGGATTATATGAATCATGTTTGTTTGAAAACTGTGATTTTTCTCATTCTGATGTGAATAATGTAAAATTTACTGAAACGACCTTTAAACATTGTAATTTTAGTTTATCTAATGTAAAATTAACTTCCTTTGTTGATTGTGAATTTATAGAATGTAAAATACTCGGTGTGCAATTTCAACTTTGTAATACTTTTGGATTATCTTTCCAGTTTATTGAATGTATTTTGAATGACTCTACATTTGTTAAACTGCCATTAGACATGACTCTTTTTAAAAATTGTAAATTACACTTCGTTGATTTTACAGAAACTTCTTTACAATCTGCATTGTTTGAGGAATGTGAATTAGATGGTGCTATATTTAACAGAACTATCTTAAAAAAGGCAAATTTTATTGGTTCAATTGGCTTTTTCAATTAATCCAGAGTTGAACAATATCAAGAAAGCAACTTTTTCTTTAAACTCTATTTATGGACTGTTACAGAAATACGATTTACGTATTTTACCATAAATGAAAAAAAGGCTCCTAATATTAGGAACCTTGTTGTACGCCCGAAAGGATTCGAACCTTTGACCCACAGCTTAGAAGGCTGTTGCTCTATCCAGCTGAGCTACGGACGCAACTAGAATACAAATATACGGAAATATCTACTATTATCAAACGGATTTCTTTAAATGTATAAATTAACTCTCTTATTTTTATTAATTGTTTCTGTTCTATTATTTTCAAGTTGTGAAAAACTTAAGTATAAAATGGCTCAACGTGAAGTTAGGCAACAGTATTTTAAACAATTATTAGATTCTTCACGTAAAGAAACGTTCAAAAGGAATGATTCAATTCGAAAAGAATTACTAAAGAAAGATAGCTCAGTTAATCGATGATTCTTTTAATTCCAACTAATTTTTGAGCATAAGGTCTGTCCTTTATGTGTTGAAGCGTTACGCCTTTTGAACTTGATGCGTGAATAAACTGATCGTTCCCCACATACATTCCTACGTGGGAAATTTGGCTATTTGTAAAAGTAAAAAACATCAAATCTCCAACTTTAGGTTTTTCAACATTTGTTGAATAACTTTCGAATTGTTGAGTAGATGTTCTTGGTAAGGAAATCCCTACTGACTTATATACGTTTCCAACAAATGCAGAACAGTCTACACCATCCATAGTTTGTCCACCCCATTTATACGGCACGCCTATCCATCGTTGAGCTTCAGAAACTAATTTTTTATAAACCCCTTCGTAATCACCAATATCTATTGTTTTGGAATTTACAGAAAAAGGTTTTGTTTCGGACTTTGATTGACTTTCTGTCGAAAAACGTATAGAAGTACTGCAAGAAGCCAATAAAAGTACGAGAAAAACGGATATTAGAATGTGTTTCATAATTTTCTTTTATGTAATACACATTTACTAAGCAATAATTATTCCAATTTAGAAAGTCAAAAATGAAATTTACTACACTTGCTCTTATTTTTTTGATTCAGATTTGCACATTGAAAGCTCAACCTGGTGGTGGGACTTGGACTGCCAGACCAACAGGAAATACTGATTCATACTTAGATGTAAAAATCGTGAGTGCAAATGAGGCTTGGATTGTTGGTACTGGGGGAATTGTATTAAAGTCCACGAATTTGATTACTTGGTTACAAGAGGAAATTACATCTAATGACCCAGCATATTTATTTAGAAGTTTTTTAGACTTGGGTGGTCAAAAAAGAATTCTAGTTGGAGGTACTAATTTACCTGTTAATAGTGTTGGAGGTACTATAGTAAATCCTAATCGTTCCTCAGCATTTCTTTCTAATGATGCAGGCGATTCTTGGACAGCTTTTAATGGCACTGCAATTACAAGCACAACTCGCTGGTTAAGTGATATTACACGTCGTGGTGAAACTCAGCTTTGGGGACCTGGATATTTTTACAATCCAACTCAAAAAGTATATGTTTGTAGAATTGTTTATTCTCCAGATTTAGGTGGTACTTGGATTCAACATTCCAATATTATCGATAAGAAAATGAATAAAATGGTTTTCTTATCTGATGATATTGGTTTAATCGCAGCCGATGAAGGAACAATTGTACGAACTACGAATGGTGGAGCTGATTGGACTCAAACTTCAACTATGACTTCTCAAGAACTAACTGATATAGTTAAAGTCACTGAAACTACTGCATTTGCAGTTGGTAGAACAGGAACTATAGTAAAAACAGTCAATGGTGGTCAAAGTTGGACTTCTGTACTTTCAAATACAACAAAACATTTGTTTTCAATTGATTTTAAAGATGATTTCCAAGGATACATTGTTGGTGAAGCTGGTACATTATTAAAAACTATGGACGGTGGAACCACTTGGACTTCAGAAGGTTTACCAACAACACAAGATTTAAATGCAGTTACTTTTAATGACAGTGGCAATTTAGGATTTGCAGTTGGAAATAATGGAATAGTTTTTAGCTATTTTGATAATTTTTCTTCAGTAGAAAATACAAAAGAAATTGATTTTACAGTCTACCCCAACCCTGTAGAAAAAAGACTATTTGTTTCTGTTCCTATTGTAGATAATTATACAATTTCGATTGTATCAACATTAGGAAAAGAAGTTGTGAAAGTTTCAAATCAAAATTCAATTGATGTATCTAATTTACCAAATGGTACTTATTATGTACACTTAACTTCCTTAAAAGGAACATTAAGAAGCAGATTTGTAAAACTATAAAATTATAGTTCATTTAATAAAAAAGGGAAGCATTTGCTTCCCTTTTTTATTAATATACTCAAAGTTCTACTGAATTGATACCCTACCTCCACCATTGTAAGATCTGTAATTTCCATTATACATTGCGTCTGCCATTACAGGTCCCATAGTAAACTGTCCTTTAGAAACGGCTCGGCATAAAATATATAAATACTTCGTTTTACCTTCTGCTTTCACAAAGAAACTTACTCTATCGTCACGTATATCCATATTGTCCATTTGAGAGGCATCTTTTATCCATTCTAAGCCTTGTACAGCACTAATTCTTGGATTCTCTATCTCTAAACCTGCTGGTAGCAAATCGGTTACTACGACGTTAGAAACAACGCTCTTGTCATTTGTAGAAATGCTATAACGAATAACAACTAAATCGTTTTGTTTTAAGTTAGATAACGACATTGCTCCACCTGTTCGGGTAAAGAACGATTTTCGAGCTATCAAATATGAATCAATGTTCTTCGATGGAGTTAAGCCGATGCCTGATGTTTCCCAAGAATAATAAATTTGACCTTTTCCTGAAGTAGTAATTTTTACGACTTTAGAATTTTCAATCCCATTTGTTAAAATTAAATCTTGACCTGATGTAAAATCTGCAACTTTTTTACTGTCCACTTCAATTGTTGCCGAAACAGAACTTTCACCTTGAAGTCTTGCATATTTCCCTAATGCCATTAAAGCAAAAGAAACTTCTTGTGTATTCAAATATTGAGCTTTTTTCATTTGCTCTGACAAGTGTCTCACTAATTCTGCAACTTGTGGATTGGAAGGGTCAACTTCTAACAAACCTGTTAGAGCAACTGATTGGTCTCTTACAGAGGATGAAAAGCTACCTGAAAACTCTTGAACTGAAACATCTTCAGAAAACTGTTTTGGAAGTAATTCCGAATAGTTCGCATTATCGCCTAATAGTTTGTAAGTAACTGCCAATAAGTATTTAGAATCATCAGTTAAAAGATTTTTATTCGATTTTAAATAGTTCATCGTCGAAACTTCTCTTTTTTGATCCAAAGCCAAAATATACAAAGAATACGCAATTTCTCGTGGTGCATATTCACCTTTTTTCATTGTTGAACCATTTACAAATCTATATTCTACCAATGTTGAAACTTTTAAACGTTTTGTTAAATAGTCTAATGCTTTATCTAAAACAGCCCTATTAACTTGAAAACCGGCTTTTTCTGCTTCTAATAAAAATTGACAAGCATATATTGAAGACCACCAATGTTCTTGAGTACCACCCTGCCAATAGTAAAATCCTCCATTATAGGATTGCATAGATTCAACCTTTCTAATGGCTTCTTGAACATTTTCAGTTGGGTTCGAAGATATAAGTTTGTTAGAACGTAAAGCACGTGACAGATCAGCGAAATACATTTGAGCAAACCCTGTAGAAATTGTTTGTTCCAAACACCCATACGGATAAGAAACAAGCATTGACAAATCTTTACAGAACTGAGCAATTGGAGAATTTGAAATTAACAATTTCTTTTGAGTAGTTCCATTCACATACGGAGAAACCATTTCAAAAGTTTCAATATTCCCAGCACTGATTACACCGTTTCCAGATATCTTCTGCAAAGAAGATGCAGGTCGAACGGGGATTTCTAATGAATCGATATATTCATCAGAACCAGATGTAACAGCTACTTGTAGTGATGCTGAACCAATTTCTTCTGTAGAACTACATAAGAAAGTAGCAACTTGTTCAGTTTTTCCTTGAATTGTTATTGAATTTGAACCAGAAGATAGAACTTTCAGTGGTCCTTGAACAGAAACTTTTACAGAAACATTTTTCGATTCATTTGTTGTGTTTGTAATTATAACAGGTAAAGAAAAAGTATCTTTTGGACTTAAGAATTTCGGTAGTGCAGTAGAAAGAACCAAAGGATCAGCTACTAAAATTGAAGCTTCAGCACCGCCCATAGTTTTATCATTGTATGCAACTGCCATTACTCGCAATGATCCAGAAAATTGAGGAACTTTAAAAGTATATGTTACTTTCCCATTTTCGTCAGTTTTTAAAACACCCGACCAAAATGTAACTAAGTTTACTCGTTTACTTGTAATTGGGTTAATTCTTCTTGTAAAATCACCGTCACCACCACCAAAACTAATTTTTCCAATTGAAAATTCAGGATAGAGGAATTTATACATATCAAAAGATTCAACAGTCAAAGCTCTCTTTTGGAAGAAATAATCAAATGGATTTGGACTAACAAAACCTTTTACTTGTAAAATACCTTCATCGACAATAGCAACAGTGACTTCTGAGTTTGGTTTCGCCTTAACCGTAATAGTCTGCATTGTATTTGCTCTTGAACTTTGTGGTGCATCAACGCTAACACCCATTTTATATGTTGTTTGAGCAATGGAAATATTATGATATCCATGTGCAACGGTTAAAGGAATGTCAGATTCTTCGTGAGGCTTTATCAATGTTGTAGAAATATACACATTCGGAGCAAAACCATCTTTAATTAGTAATGCTAACGTTGCGGCTCTATTATTGGTTTTAAGAATATGGTGTTCTAATACATTATTGCGTTCGACAGTTACTAACAACTTACCTTGAAATGGCGTTTTAAATAACAAATTTGCAGTTTCACCAACTGAATAAGATTCTTTATCGGAAATAATTGTTACTTGACCTTCTTTATTTACTTCAAACGATGAAAGGTCAGTACTTCCATAATTATAAGCATAGAAACTATAGTATGCATACCGAACAGAACCGGGTCTTTTTATTCTAATTTCATAATCTCCGGATTGAATGACATTTACTGGAATTGTTGTTCCTGTTCCACTAATAGAAATAGTTTTTTCAAAGAGAATATCTTCCTTAATTTGAGAGACATATCTATAACCTTGGTCGTAACTTCTTTCTAAAACAGTATTCCATTTCTTTCTTACAATTTGAACAGTACCTTGAACATTATTCAAAGTCGAACCATTTTTATCTAATGCAATTATTGGTACAGTAAATTTTGTGTTTGTAGAAATATATCTTTCAAATTTTTTAATACCAAAGAAAGCATCTTGAGTAATAATTTGAAAAGTTTCTAATCTATTTACAGGGCGAGAAGTTTCATCGAATACAGTTATATATGCCTTACCTTGTAAAATTCCAACGTCCACAACTTCTTTTGGGATTAATACTTCTTCATTAAAAGTTCCATCAGATGAAGTTAGTCCATTTTTAAACATTCCGTCAAAATAAACCGTATTGTCATTATTGATTGTAAAATCATAATCAGTATGAAATTTTGGTTTAAAGGTGCTTTTTCTAAAGTTAATTGACATTTCATAAGGTCTATTAGCTGCAGGAGTCCCGTAGAAGTTCATTACTGAAGCTTTAATTTGAATAGTTTTCCCAGGTAATACTTCATTTGAAGAAAGTGAAGGAGTAACCTTTATTCTATCTGGTAAAAACTCTTCAACAGAAATTGGTTCTGACACCAATAACACTTCGTTTGTACTATATACTTCAACATTGTATGTACCGGTCATCATTGAATTCGGAAGTGGAATTGAAGTTTCAGTTGCACCAAAAGAATTCAATGTCTTTTTATAAGAACTAAATTCTTTACCGTTTGGAGCAATAAGTTTTACGATAACAGGAATATTTGGTACTACTTGATGTTGTTCATTTCTAACGATTACATTCGAATGAAAGGTTTCACCAGGACGGTAAATATTTCTATCTCCGTAGATATAGGCGACCATTCCAGTAGCATTACCAGAAAGTCCATTTGTTTCATAACGTGCAGTTTCAACCTTCATACGAGAGTTTAGAAGTAAAAAAGTAAAGTCGTTTTCACTTCGTGCAGTAATCATTCCCGGCTTGAAATAAGTTCCACGTGCTTGTAAATTATTAAAACTAGCAATTCCTTTTTCGTCAGTTTTTGCAGTAAATAATTCTTGATTTGAAGAAGAAAATACTTTTATTGTAATTCCCGGAAGTGGTTCAGCAGTTTTAAGAGAATTTGCAAAAACTGTTAAAGTATTTTCACCTTGTTTTGCAATTAATCCGACATCTGAAAGTGAAACTATTTGGGTTGAACGCATCCATAAATCTTCTTCAGATTGCAAACGAATTATATACATTCCTTTCATTTCTGTGAAATCACTTACATCGAAATTAAGGAGTGAAATACCATTTCCAACCTGAGGAAGCGTAGAAGTTTCAAAGGTCTTTTCTGCAACTACATCACCGTAATCAGTAGCATCAATGTATCCAAAATCTCCCATTGATTCAATCATACCTTCTTCGGTATATTGATACTTTTGTGCATCTCTCATAAAATGTATGATATTATTTTCATAAATCTTAGAGATTGTTAGCTTTGCTTTAGGAACATTTACAATTCTTGTAGCTATATTCTTTGAGCCTTTTCTACTTAGGTAGCCTGAACTTGAATTTACAAATTGTATTGCAGAAGGTATTGAACCAAATGAAATTGATTTGGTATATTTTTCAGAAAGTTTTCCTCCTAAAGTACCTTTGAACAACGTATCGTTAATAGTTAGATAATAATCTAATCCTGGTTGAAAATCTCCAACTATAGCAATTCCATCTTCAGTTTGTTTTGCTGTAAATTTTACTATTGGGTCAATCGATATTACAGTACCAACTACCGCAGGAAGTAGGATTTCCGGTGAAATACTTTGTGAAGTTTTAATATTCATTTGTCCATTTACTCCATCATAACTTCCTTCAACAGAAAGAATTTCCAATTCACTTTTTTTAGTAATTGTTGTTTGAGCAACAAATTTTTCTTTAGTACTTGTACTACTTTCGTAGGCTTTTATACCTTCCTGAATACTAAATTCAAAGTTATTTTCTGTGAAAGATTCTTGAGCAATTGAAAGTAAAATTGTATTGTCTACTGTTGTACTTAACAATTGGAACGGAACATTTACACCACCAGAAGTAACGGAAATATTTTGAGCTATTTCATTAGGGTTTACTGGGTAGTTAAATGCTAAGGTTGCTTTTACAAAACCTTTTGAAGAAACAGTTGGCGATGATGACCAAATTGTTTCGGTGGAAACTAATTTTAAATGTGGTGTGTTAAAATCGATCTTATCCATTGAAATGGATAAAGGTAGTTGATTTTTATCGATAAATCTCGTTATCTTGTCCGTAACTTGAGCTGTATATTCAGTTGAATTACGCAATTTTGAAGACGGTGAGAAAAGTAACTCTTTTGATGAAATCCACCGAAACGATCCGGGGATTGGGGGGTTGAATGTAACGTATTCAGTTGTATCCCATAGGTTTAGCTTATCTTCTGGTGCTAAATTTTTATCAAATGTGAAGACAAAATTTTGTTTTTGTTTTACCTCTTTACCAAAATTTGTTTCAACCAAAGAAACTACATTTGGAGCAGAACAAGAAACAAAGATAACTAATAAACTAACGAATACAGAAAGCAGTAATCGAATTTTCATATGGTTTTATAGAATGGAGTTTGAAAATAATTCTACAAAACTACAAAAATAAAACTACCAATATTTCTATTTTATGAAATACTATTCTCTCTCACAAAAATAGATGTATATCCTGCTTTTTCAATCAGTTTACTTATAGTTTTTTTATCGAAAGTTGTAACTATGTCTAATAGTTTATCTTTAGAATCAAGAACTACATTCCATTCAAGTATTTCAGGGTGTAATTCAAACTCATTTTTAAGATTGTTCACACATCCAGAACATTTTAAATTGGTATTAAATGTATATTTTGTTGGATTCGTCTTAGATTTAGAAAATATTGAAGATAACATATTAAATTCTATGGCTGGTATAATAATAGCTCTTTGCATAATATCCGTTTGGTTCTGTCACTTATTGTATTGCCTTTTTTTCGTTTCGCCAATGAGTAATCTACCATTAACAATATTCCATTGCTTTTTTCAAGGTTATTTATTCACAGGTCTTTTTATTACTGCTCATGATGCAATGCATGGAACAGTTTCTAAAAACAGAAATGTCAATTATTTTATTGGCTTTTTAGCTTGTTTCCTTTTCGCAGGGCTATCGTACAAACGTTTAGTAGATTCTCATCAACTACACCACAAACATCCAACAGACGAAACTCTAGATCCAGATTTTCATCATTCGAATAACTTCTTTTTGTGGTTTATCTCGTTTATGATTAAATATACGACAGTCTCTCAATTGGTGATAATGGCTATTGTTTTTAATATTCTATTACTTTGGTTTCAGCAAAGTTCTATTCTTGTTTTTTGGGTAATTCCTTCGTTCATTGGAACAATTCAGTTATTCACTTTTGGTACTTATTTACCTCATAAAAAGCCACATACTTTAGGTATGGGACCTCACTTTGCTCGAAGTATCAAAAAGAATCATTTTTTAGCCATGATTACTTGTTATTTCTTTGGATACCATTCTGAACATCATAATTTCCCTCATTTACCTTGGTGGAAACTCTATTCAGTCAAGAATAATCAAATCAAATCAATATGAATAGTTTCCTTTTTGTAGTTTTGTTAGTTTTATCTTTTGAAGTAGCATATTCAAAAGATTTTCATATTAAAATTACAAAAGCAGAGTACAACTCTACATTTGAAGCTTTTTGTAAAGGAAAATTTGAAATAAAAAAATTCTATTCTTTCCCTAAGAAAGTTGAAAATTTACAATTATCTACAAAAAATTCCTTCCAAGATCGATTAGATTGTTATTATACTCTTTCTCATAACAACCAAAATGTTTCAATCCAATCTTTGTACTTGCTTTCTTATGTAGAATTTGTAATACCTTCTACTGTATTATCAATTTCATCCATATCATTAGTTAATACAGACTTTACAAACGACCCACTTTTTTCAGATCAATGGTATTTAAAAAGAATCGGTGTCCCTAAGGCTTGGGAATTTAGTTCAGGAGTAGGTGTTTTGATTGGAGTTATTGATACAGGGATAGAAGAAAACCATCCTGATATTAAGAAAAATCTTTGGGTTAACTCTCTTGAAGATATTAATAAAAATGGACAAATTGATCCCTATCTCTTTTCTGAAGAAATTAATGGTGTATTCGGGGATTTTGATGGTATAGATAACGATGGGAATGGCTTTATTGATGATGTAATTGGTTATGATTTCGTAGATCAAGATCTTATAAATTCTGGGGATTATGCTCTTAGAGATGGGTATCCCCAAGATGAACGAGGGCATGGAACATCAGTAACTGGAATAATATCAGCTGAAAGAAATAACGAGATAGGTGTTGCGGGAATTGCATACAATTCAAAAGTAATGACCTTGCGAGCCTTCGATATAACCGGGAATGGACAAGATGATGATGTTGCCGCAGCAATTGTTTACGGAGTATTTAATGGCGTCAAAGTATTAAATTGTTCATTTGGTGATGTATACAAATCGCCTTTAGTTGAAGATGCCATTCAATTTGCTCTAGAAAATAATGTTGTTGTAGTTGTTTCTGCAGGAAATGAACGAGCATCTTTTGATCGTTATCCTTCGGGAATTGATGGAGTAATTTCGGTAAGTGCTACTACAAATTTAGATAAAAGTGCGAGTTTTTCAAGTTTTGGAAACTATACTTCGTTAGCTGCACCAGGTGTAAACATATTAACCGCCGATTGGAAAAAAGGATATCAATATTTTTCAGGTACAAGTGCTTCTGCACCTATAGTTTCATCTGTAGCTGCCCTATTGTTAGAAATAAAACCCAATTTAAAACCAATTGAAGTTAAAAGTATTTTAGAAGAAAGTTCTGAAGATATTGGGGAAAAAGGGTGGGATATATTTTTTGGTGCTGGGTTAGTTAATGCCGAAAATGCAGTTCAATCTGTTTCATATTCTACTATTTCTATTGAATACCCAATTTTAGAACAGATTTTTATTCGAGAACAAATTGACTCAATTCCAATTTCAATTTCAACAGTTACCCCACTTTTTGAAAAAAGTGAATTGTTTTGGGGCTATGGAAATAATCCAAATAATTGGAACTTCATTAGTAATAACCAAAAGCAAGTTCGCAATAAAACTTCTAACTATCTTAGAATTAGTGACATTAAAGATAGTATTATAATACTCAGATTAGTTGTTACTTTAAAAAATGGCAGAACTCTAGAAAATCGTAAGAAAATAATCTTAGTTTCAAAAAATTCAATTAAGTTAGTCGACTATTCAATTTTTCCATCTTGGTATGGTTCAATGCAAGAACTCTACGTTAGCACAGAATATACTATTCCGCTGCATTCAACTGTTATGAGGAAAAGCATCAGTAATTCTTTTTATTCATCGAATCAAAATATACTATCGAATACGTTTTACCATAAAGTTGGTACAATTTCATCTAATTCAATTGATGAAATTACTATGAAAGCGTACTTACCTTCAGATTCACTTGTATTCAATACTTCCTTTTCGACTACAGCGTTAAATTTCCCAGAAAGATCAATACAAAGAAATATTCAATCCTTACCTCCTGGGTATGTTTGTCCTAAAGTATTCCCTATGTATGATACCAATACTACTATTTTAATAAATGATTTCAGTTCTGGAACTTGGGGAACTTTACGAACATATTCTTTTGAGAACAATTCTTTTATTCTTAAAGATTCCCTTTCTAAAAATTGGGTGCCTCGTGGAATGGGCAATACAAATGGCAACAAATTCAACGAAATATTAATACAGGAATTTGGAAAAACGATTTTGTTCGAACAAGAAATGGAAAATGGGTCACCCTTTGCAAAAATTATTTTTTCAGATACTATTGAACAAAATTTTTGGGGTGTAGCATTAGAAGATATTGATGGAGATGGTTTCGATGATATTATTGGGTTTAATGATTCAGCTTTAGTTGTTAAATCGTTCAAAAACAATACATATATCGATTTATATATTGCTACAAACCCAAGCAAAGGGTCTAGCTTTTCTGGAAGAAAATACGTTTTTGGAAATTTTGATGCAGATAGCAATAAAGAAATTGCTTTTGTTGATTTCGATGGAGATTTATCTATTTTCGAAATTACTTCCAATGGAATCCAATTAGAATACTTTTTAGAACGCGATGGAATAGAAGGTACCCAAATGATTGCTTCGGGAGATCTCGATGGAGATGGTATAGATGATATTATCACTGGTTTTTCTACATCTGAACGAATTACAACTTCAAGAAAACCAACAACTCCTTTTTGGAATTTTCATATTCTCAAATCTACAAATAATAATGAGTACAAAATTATGGATACTGTTATTGTAAGTGATGTCAGAATTGGTGGACCCTTTAACAATGCTATTTCTATTGAAAAACTAGATAGTTCGAATTCCAAAAAAATGATTTTGTCTTTGTTTCCTTATGTATATGTTTTTGGATTTGAAAACAACAAAGTTAAACCTATTGGACTTTCATTTTCAAATAGTTCTACTATAACTTCTTTAAATGATAACTCATTTTTAGTCAACAGAGGCGATTCAATTGTAAGATATAGCCTTACTACAACACCATTTTATGAATCTCCATCAATTTATGATGCCTTTGTTGAAAATCAAACAGATGCTACTATTTCTTGGATAGGAAATGTCGATTTTTCAAACTATTCTATTCTTGTTGTAGATAATGAAAATGATATAGTTTTGGATTCTACTGTAACTAATACCACTATTTCATTTACAGTAGCTCCTGACAAACAATATAGAAGTATAGTTTCGGGAATTACATCGGAAAATGTTACTTCATTACCTTCATCAACATACTCATTTGTATCAACTCCTCAAATTCAGGTTAAAAATGTCAAAGGATTAACAAAAAATACTTTATTAGTTACATACAGTGGAAGAATTAACTCAAACAATCATCAACCAAAATTTTATAGATTATCGTCAAAAATTGGAAACATAAATTTCCCAATATCTACCTCGAATCCATTTTCAGACAGTTCAGTGTTAGTTGCCACCTATAATTCAATTAAAGAAGTAGAATATATTCTTTCAACGGCTTCTTTTAGAGATTACTTTGGAAATCCGACCATTGCTAATTCTTCTGAAGGTACGTTTACTTTCCCAACTGAAGAAAACAAGCCATTCTTTATGAATTATTCTCTTTTAAACCCTGACAATTCTGTTACAGTTGGTTTTAGCGAAAAATTTGATGTAGCTTCTACTTTAAACTTGAACAACTATTCTCTGCATCCATTTGGATCTTTTTCTTCGGTAACAATAGTAGATTCAACTATAATTCGATTATTTTTTTCAGATACTTTTACTCCATTTGCAAGTGGAAAAACGTACTTTATTTCAGCAAAATATATTGAAAATTTTAATTTATCTACACAAATTGATACTTCTATAAAAGTTGCATTTATTGTTTCTTCAGAAAATGCAGAAAATGCATATTTTTATCCAAATCCATTTTCATTTTCTTCAGATTCTAAAGGTTTTTTTGCGAATATTCCTAAAGATGCTATTATTGAAATATATACCATTGATGGACTACTAAAAAATAGATTATTTGAAAAGAATGGAAATGGTGGGATTGAGTGGGATGGACGAAGTTCTACCAATGAAATACTTACGAATGGACTTTACGTTTTTAAAGTTATTAGCAATACAAATCAATTTCCAGATTCTGGAATTAAAAAAATACTTATAAAATAAAGGCAAACATTATGCAACCCCGATTAACAAAGGCAACGTTAACTGATTCTTATTCAACAAAAATCACTGTAAGAACACATACTTTTTTGGCTGATGAACCTCTAGAGTTAAAAGGCAATGATACTGCTCCTTCTCCAATGGAACTACTCTGTGGTGCGTTAGCTTCTTGTACTGCAATTACGTTAAAAATGTATTTACAACATAAGAAAATCGATACTGATGAAATTACTGTAGTTGTTTCAATGGAAGATGAAAATGAACATCAAAAGCGTTTTGTCCGTTCGATTGATGTTATTTCCACTATGCTCACGGAAGCAATTAAAAAACGGATTGTGGAAATTGCGAACAAATGTCCTGTTCACAAAATGTTAGAACAACACAATATCATTACAAGTATTTTAGAATAGATACTACTAACCAGTTAAAACAAATCTAGTAACATGTATAAGGAAATCTACAGGTCTAAAATAGGATTTTTACTACTTCCTAAGAAGTCTTTCCTAAACCGTGAAGTGCCATATGGATATTTTTATTGATTCATTTATCCATTTTTATAGTATCGGGACTTGTCAGTTTTCTAGAAAAAGAAATTAGGACAAGAAGAACTATTGCATTACTTTATAGAGGTGTTTGCATTATGGATAGAAGTACTAAGAATATTCCTTGTACATTTATTAATTGATTAAGACAAAAATTGTTTTTCAATAAATTAACTTGTTAACTCATTTCAAAATTTACACAAAAAAAGAGGTTCTTGCGAAATGCAAGAACCTCTTTTTATATAGTCGAACCTACAGATTATCGTTGGATAACTAAGGTTTGAGTTTTAGATACATCACCTGATGCAACTCGTAAATAATACGTTCCATTTGGAAGAGAACGAACATCAAAAGAAATTGAATGTTCGCCAATTCCCAGCATCATTTCATTGTGGAAAATTTCTACTGTTTGACCAATAGAATTCATTAATGAAACACTAACCGATTGTGGAACAGAATTCATTACTTTTACAATTCCATTTTTCATTAATGGATTTGGAGTAACTTCAGTAATTGTAAAACCTTCACCTTTTGCTTGACCAACAGAAGTTGGGTTACCAATTGTAAAGTTGATAGTTCTATCGTATTCCATATCAGCATCGTTGACTAAGATAGCACGAAGTTTTGCTTCAAGAGTATTAGCCATAGGTACAGTCCAATCGAACCAACCTTTAGCCGCTTGAACACCTTTAGCTGCGTCCATCCAAGTAACACCACCGTTTAAAGAATATTGAAGGTCGAAATTAGTAATGTCTGTTGTCCAACGAACACGTTCGATTGTACCAGGCATAAATTTCGACATTGGATCCAAAATGTCAACATTTCCAGTTAGTACTTTAAAGTTACCAGAACGAGCCATTTCATCACCAGTTTGGATATCTAACATTCTTACTACAGCAGTTTTAGTAGTTACACCTGCAGGAACAACCCAAGAAACTTGACCTGTATTTGCATCAACTGAAGAAGAAACAGAAATCCAAGAAGAACCATCGTTTGAAGAAAATTCAAAACGTACATTATCTAAACCAACTTGAGACCAACGGATAAGATCAGAAGTACCAGAACGGTAGATTGGATCTATTTGAGAAGGTTTAGAGATATCTGCATTGATATTTTGAATTCTGAATGTAGAAGCAGATCTATCAACTTCATATCCAGTTTCTTTATCAACAACTCTTACTAAAGCACTATTAGTAGTAACAACTGGAGTTGTCCAAGCATATTGTCTGTCTTGAGCAGCAGCTTCGCCAACTGTCATCCAATTTTGTCCACCATCTAGAGAATACTCAATAAGAACAGTTGCAGAAGAATTACCAGACCATTCGATATTGTATTGTCTATTAGCTCTCCAACGCTCACCACCATCAGGGATCATGATATTCGCGGTATAGCTTAACAATGCAGGAATGGCTCTAAAATCTCCATCTGAAGTAATGTTTTTACCTTCTGTTTCAAAGATTGCAGATGCCCAAGTTTCCCATTTGAATGAGATAGGACGATCAGTATCTTTAATTTCAAAACGTAAAGTACCTAAATACGCATTTGTATTCGGAACTACTTCACCTGAACGTTTTGAGAATGCATCATAATTTACTTCAATTGTACGAATATTTGGTAATGGAGAAGGAGTAAATTCATCAGGTGCAGATTTAACTACATCAACATAACCTTTATCAGGTTTGTTACTGAAAAGAACTTGATCAGCTCCAGAAAAACCAACATATTCTAATACAGAAGTATTATAACCTAATGCAAAAGTTGCATTAGCCATTGCCCAAGGTTGACCAATGTTACGTACATATACAGGAACTTCAACAAAATTTCCTAAACGAACAGGAGTTGCTGAAACAGCATAATTGTAAGTAGAAAGTAATTGATCAGTTTTTTTGTACGGTAATTGAGAAGCAACTTTACCATTTTTGATATAGTCTTCAGCAATTGCGTTTACACGATTAAACAATTCTGGGTCTTCAGAGGCAAGCATTAAAGCTTGAGCATTTTCAGTACCATTAACATCTTTTGTATTCGATGCATACAATAGAGGGAATAATGGTTGAATAGAATTTGATTTACCAAAATTACGTTGAACGATATTTCTATCCGAAGCATTTACCGTTCCGTCGCCAGTTACATCTGATTCAACATCAGAAGAACCACTTCTTGCTTGAACACGAACAACATCAGAAGCGTTGATTTGATTATCTTTAACAACATTTCCGCCAACCATTGCTGCGATTGAATTCACCCCAACAACTCCAGTGATTCCATCATTAAAGATTAACCCAGTTGCAGAATAGTTCAGACTATTTAAAGTACTTGTTGCCAAACCATAAGCAGAATACCCTAAAGCACCTCTTACGTACGTACCAGCTGTACCAGAAGCAATAACAGCTCCATCGCCACCTGCACCATAAGCAACATGGTTTCCAAATATAGGACCAAATTGAGCAGTAGTCAAAACTGTATTATTAGCACCATTCCAAGAAAGGAAATCCCAACCTGATTCAATCAAGTAACTAATATAGTTATCACCAATTGGATCAAACTTTGCAGGGAAACGAGACATAATTGGGAGGTGATTCAAATGTTGAATTACTACCCAATAACTACCTGCAGTTAAAGTTGAAAATACGTGAGGTATTGTAACATACTCAGAAGCTGCAGCAGGAGCAGGAGATACTAATTGCGAAAATGCAAGTGGAGCGACAGTAGGGTTCAGAGAACCATAACCGAAAGTAGATTCAGCCGAATCGACTAATGCACCTGGTATACCGCCGTTATCTGCATACAAATAAATCTTTGTTCCACCAGCTGTATATGTAGCAGGTAAGTTAACAGCATTTGCTGTTAAGTTGTTATGACGACCTTCTAAAGCAACACGGATGCTGAAATTAGAAGAAGGTGCTACATCGAACAATGGTCCTTGAGTAAATGCAGTATCAAATACCGTAATAGCTGGATTATTAGGTAATCCATAAACTCCACGTAAACGAAGTCTTCCATTTGCAGGAGCTCCACTTAAACGACCAGCATCAGTTGTTGTTCCATCATCATTAAAATCTGGATCAGCAATTGAAGCGTTTAAATTCCCAGCAAAACGTAAGTTTTGCCCTGATGAACCAGCAAACAAATACTGAGTTGTAGCAAAACCACCTGCTAAACCAAATGCGTTCGAAGCAGCAGCTCCCCAAGCAGCATTGGTTGTAGAAACTGGTTGGTATGGTTGAACTAAGTTTCCACCACCACCAAGTAATGAATATTCAACAGGAATACCAGCAGCTGTAATACCAGCAGCAGTAGTTAAATTAGCACCTTCGTAGAAACCATTCGTAGCTCCACCACCAGCAGCATTAGAATAATTGAACCCAACCCAACGAACTTTTACATTCGTTGCTGAGGCACGAACTAATTGTTTGTATGAAGGTTCAACTAATTTAATGAAAGGTGTTTGTGCAGTATATGTAGGAGGTGTTCCAATAAATCTAGCACGAACGTTAGGATTAGATGAAGAAATTGATTTCCAAAATCTTTCAGTAGAATTTGAAGGACCATTTACAAAACCACCTTGTTCTAAATTGAATGAAGCTGCAAGGTTTGTTGTGTAATTATTTGGGGCAGTTGCTAATTCAAATCCTTTAGCAGTTAAAGCACCTTGAATGAAGAAATCACGAGTTGGAACTTGAGCAGGGACCACTGAGGCACCAGGAGTTCCATTCCACATTCTTACTTCTCGCAGTTGACCAACAAAACCTGTAGAAGTTCCTGGTTCATAACCAATATAGGTTGGGAATGTATTTGTAACATTTAAACGTATATTTGATCCTAAACGGTTAGAAATGATTGTATCTGTTTGAGCTACACCATCGATGTAGAAAATCACTTGTGATTGCCCACCATTTGCTAAACTAACAAATGCTCCGACGTGTGTCCAAGTAGAATCTGTTGTAGAGAAGTTCGGAGGAAGAACTCTTTTTCCAATTGCAGAATCAGATTTTGCAACTCGAATTGTACCACTTGTATCTCGTAAAGAGAATTCTAATTGACCAGAAGACAACAAACGGAATGCATAATGCAATTGACCACTTGTACTGTCTTTTTTAACGAAGATAGGAGTCTTATTAATTCCAGTTGGAAATTGATACGGACGGATCCAAGCTTCAAAGTATGCTGTTTGACCACTAAAATTTAAATCTGTTCCTCTGGGAACAACTAACGGTGTAGTTGAAAGATCAGAAAGTGCAGAATAAGGAGCTAATGTAGCTAGACTAGCAGTAAATCCATAAATCGAATCAGGATTAGGAGCATTTATAGGAACTCTAAATACATTTCCACGAATTCTAACTAAAATTGGATTAGAATAGGTTGCTGGAGTTAAATCAATATTTGCATCAGCTCCATAAACAGCATCTGGAGCAAGTCCATTACTGTTAAATGGTCGCCAATTAATTTTCCCTAATTCTAAAGGAATATCATTTGCAGATAATCTATTCCCACCAAGTTTATCTGCAACAGTTGCTCCAAGTGTACCTCTAGCAATTGACCAAGAAGATCCATTATTAATTGAATATTCTATCATTAATTCTGAAGATGCTCCAGAACCATTTGTAGTATTTAATGTTGTAGCATTATCTAATACATCGGTTGTACCTAATCCATATCCTACCCAACGAATTTCAAAATCTGCAGTTGGATTGTTAGAAATTCCTTCTCCACCTGTTGGACTAGTAAGTCTAATGTGTGGAAGATCTGGACGATATCTGATTGAACCATCATTTGCTGGTCCATTTACTGCTGTATAAAGATTTACATCATCAATACCATATTGATATATAGTATTACGAGCTTGATCTAACAAAGAACCTTCTAACGTATAAGATACATCCAAACCTAATGTTAGTAAACCAGTTAAGCTAGGATCAACACTTGAAGGATTTGCTAAACCGGATACTCTTTGACGTAAAGAATCTTGATGAAGAGCTGTTCTCCATACTCTAGCGCCTTTTATACCTGCATTTAGATAATCACCTGCAGTAATTACAGGATTTGGATTAATACCAATATAATATCGTCCAGAACCAGGGTTTCCATCAATACCCATACGGATATTTGTAGGATGGTTTGTATTCGTTACACGTTCGATAATTTCACCATTTAAAAACAATGTTACTACATTATTATTAACAGTAGCAGCAATGTGGTGCCAATTATCTAACTGAGCTGGTGAAAGAGTTGCAGAAGAAACCATTGGCAACGCTTCTTTTGACCATACATCTGCGATGTAGCCATTAGTCCCACGACCTTCAATTTCTCTTGCTCTAAAAGCTGGATAACGTCCATCTTTTAAATACAACATCCAAGTACCTTCAGTTGTAGAATTTGGTCCGCCGCTAAAAGCAACAATACCAGTTTCTGAACCAGTAGCTTTATATTCATTTAAGTTAACCCAAGCTTCAACAGTTACTTGAGTAGAATTTACATAAACATTTTTTGAACGAAGGAAATTAGAACTACCATTTAATTGTACAAAGAATAATCTTCCGAGTACAAAATCATTATCGCTCATATCCATTCTTTCAGTAAATGGCGTACGTAATGGAATGTTAGTTCCTGATAATCCATTTAAAGTACGAACTCGAATACGAGCATTTTCAGATCGTTGTTGAAAGTCTCTATTTTGCGTCCAGAAAGCCAATAACGGACTTCCAAGATGGCTACCTTGAGGACCTGCCCAAGTTGTGTCAGCTGCAATTGCAATCCCAGAAAGATTGCGTAATGAAACTGCAGTAACTCTTTCTATTTCACCTGACTGATCAGTACCAGCTGCAGGTACAGCATTTTCTTCGATACGACCAATCTCGGTCCAAGATGTACCACTATTTAACGAATATTCAAAAAGATAAGCATTATCGTTATCTAATAGTCCTAGAGCTGTATAATAGTCTGGACTTGAAGGGTCGATAGATCTTTCGAAATAAATTGGCCAACCATCAGCAATAGCATTAATAGTCGGTGCTAAAAGCGGATTGTTTGGGTTAGTAATACCACGATCTCTATCGACAGTTGTATTAGCAGGACCATTGGGATATAGAACAGAAGTTCCTAAAATTGTGAAAGGAGCAATAGTTTCATATTGAATGTTATTTGTAAGATCTGTAGAATCTGATGCAAATACTTTCACTGGACCTACAACACCATTATTATTCCATTGGAAACGAGCTAAAGCAGTATCTGAAATTGTTGTTCCAGAAATACTAAAAATTAATTTTCCAACGAAAGTACCTTTTCCAACAGTATCAGGTACAAAAGCACCATTAGTATTAATTGCCGCACGACTTACCTCAAATGAAAAAACTCCATCGGAAGGGATTCCATAAATTTGAACTTGTGGGTCTAAATAACCATTAATACCACCACCACCTGCACCAGGATAGGTAACATTGGCAATTTGTTGAGTTCCTGTTACAGCACTCGGAACGTAACGAACTGGTGCTGTAGCTGGAGTTGTTGCGTCAACAATGCCAACATCGATTGAATCTGTTGTTAAATAACGTACAAAATCATTATTCACTTGATTCCCCGGATTCGGAGAAGGAATAACTGGTGTTAAGTTTGTAGGATCATACTTAACAGCAAATGACGCATAGCCAAAACGTGGAGAAGACGAACTTGTCGCCTTTAACCATATTTCGACATGGAGTTGATTATAAACTCTTCTTGGTTTAAGCATTGCGGTGTAATGCGTTTGTGCATAACTCACGCTTATATCAGTTAAACCAAGGAGCAACACCAAGGCTACCAAAAGGTAGTTCTTGATTGACCGAATTGAAGAATGATTGTCTTGAACAGTCATTGTTCATCTCCTAATAATATTGATAAATGTATTTTTATATACTTTTTTAATCGAACAACCTATACTACATTACTATATCGGTATTTGTACGTAGAACTTTAAATATTTCAACTTTTTTCTGTTGGAATTTTCGGCTCTACAAAAATTACCTCTTCTCTTTCCATTATCACTGCACCATCAGCAAATCCTTTTTTTTTTCTAACATACTTTTTATAGGTATAAGAAACTGGTACCATAGTACCATTTCTTGATTTGGAATAATATGCCACAATTGATGCAGCTTCTTCTAATACTTCTTTCGGAGGTAACTTTTTATCTTTCGTATTCATTTTGATTACACCGTGAGAACCACTTACAGATCTTGCGTGGAGCCAAATATCATTTGGTTTAGCAAAATGAAAGGTTAATTCATCATTATTCGATGCTCCCTTCCCAACAAATACTTTATAACCATTTTGCAAAGAGAACTCTCTAAATTTACTGGAATGTTCCTTTATTGTTTTATTATCTTTTGTTCCAATTTTTTGAACGAACTGTTCTAATTCTTTTAGAGTTTCTATTTTTTGAAATTTGTTATAAAGTTCTTTTATCTTTTCTAACTGTACATTCGTACTTCCCAAACGTTCTAGAATTATAACTTGTTGCTTTTTAGATTTGGAGGATTTTTCCTTAAATAAAACTGCATTTTCTACAACAGTTTTCAATATGTTGATAGGTATACTATATTCGCGACAATCCCAAGATTCTGCAACAAAGGGTGTATCTGTAATTTTAGTTTCAAAGGGAAGTGAAAATAAGATATCTGCATATTTACTATAAAGTTCTGCCTTTTTAGAATCTAAAGCTTCATTGTTAATTTTTGTTATCGCTGATATATGTTTTGAAATTGAATTAGTCAGATATCTATTTGTTGAATTCCAAAGTTGATTATAGACAGTTTCATATTTTCTAATGCTACGTATATACCTCGTTGCTAATGAAATAGAATCAAATTCTTTCAGAACTGTTGGGTGATTTTTTAATGGAATTACAGACAGTATCTTTTCTTTACCAGTAGAAATAATATAGTATTGATTTGAGTTCAAACATTCGTTTTTGATTTCAATTGCTGCTTTAGTTAAAATACTAAATTCATCAGAGGATACTGAATTGAGAAGATTTGAAGTGTTTATTCCTGTTCGACTTGAAATTTCTTCATTTAAAAAAGATGCTAACACAAATTCAGAGCTAGATAGTGCTTTAGAAATTTTGATCTCACGTTTTTCATCAAATTGACTTTTAAAAGTTACTCTTTCAAAACTTTGAGTTTTTGTTTCTGAATCGACCTTAATTCCCTCTAAAAGTTTATTCTTTGGCGAATAAACGCCAATTGAACCATTTGAACCGCCATAGAAGGTGCATTCTACTCGAACATTTTCAAAATACAATGCAACAACTCGTTCATTTGGTTCAATTGAACCAAATTGAAATTCTTTGCCTAAAAGCATTGGAAACACATCAGTAACATTACTCTTTTTACGTGTAAACTGGGGGTCTAAATACAAAGTACCGTCTATTGAATCAACAGAAATGAAAAGGTAGTTTGATTCCCTATTTTGGGGATTAAAGAATGATAAAATTACTGAATTTTTTTCTTGTGAAAACGCTTCAACGACGACAAATCCTTTGAGCTTGGAATCAATCTCTTTTATTAGTTGAAGTAATGTATAATACTGACGAATCATAGGTGCATTTGAGAGTGTTTTCACTAAAAACTAATGAAAATTTTGTACATTTGTATTATTACTTTATTAAAGAATTATGCCAACTACTCCAACAATACTCGAAAAGTTAGATAAAAGTATGAAATTCTCTTCTGGAGCAAATTTTTTATCTGCTGCAATTTTACTTGGATTATACTTTTTACTTCGAAAACACCCTGAATTTGAAGCAATTTGGTTTCTACTTGGGAGTTCAGTTTTTACTATTGCTGGAATTGCAATGATTTTAGTAATTCGTTCTTTCAAAAAACGACTTCAACAGAAAGAAAATGAAGCTATTTCCCCTAAATGAGTCAATCCCCTATTTTAGAGAATCTATTCAATTCTCCATTATTGAAGAAGAAAATGCTTTAGTTGTCTATGATTCTGAACAATACATTGATGAACCACTTTATTTTGGTAGTCAAATTGTGGAAATATTAGAACTTATTAACGGTGAAAAGACTATAGTTGAAATACATTCTTTTTTACGATATACAAATGAAATTGATATCACACTTCAAGATGTACAAAGTGTTATTTCGCTGTTAGATGAAAAAGGGTTGTTCGAGTCTGAAAGTTTTTTTCACATTCAGCAATTACAAGACTCAGAATTTCACCTTGCCACCACAAGAAAACCTGTTTGTTCAGGTTCTTCTTATCCGGAAGAAAAAGATCACCTTTTAGAATATTTAGATTCAGTTTTTCATAGTACTGAAATTTATGAACCTATTCAATCTGTAGCTGCATTAATTCCTCATATTGATTTCAGAGTTGGTATAGAACCATATATTTCTGCTTATAAACATATTAAGGATGTAAAGGCTTCGGTATTCTTTGTTATTGGTACTTCTCATTATGGATATCAAGATCAGTATATACTTACAGAAAAAGATTTTGAAACTCCTTTAGGTACTGTACAAACAAACAAGACAATTGTTCAAAAAATTCATTCACTTACTGCTAACATATTTACTAAAAACGATATAGCCCATAAGCCAGAACACTCAATTGAATTTCATACGGTATTACTGAAATATCTTTTCCCAGATAGAGACTTTACCATTGTTCCTATATTAGTAACTTCTTTTCATCATTTTGTTTCATCAAACATTTTTCCAGATGCTTCAGATAGAATTAAAATCTTCTGTGAAACGTTGAAAGAGATAATTCGTGAACTTGGAGAAAATGCTTATGTAATCTCAAGTGGCGATTTATCTCATATTGGTTTAAAATTTGGTGATGATTTCGACGCATACTCTATGAAAGAGCAAGTTTCGGAATTTGATTTAAAAATTCTTGATTCATTAGTTGATGGGAATAAACAACAGTTTTTTGAAATCATTAAAAACGAAAATGATCGATTTAGGATTTGTGGATTACCACCTACTTATACTTTATTAAATAGTATGGATGCTTTAAAGGGTAAAACCATTGCTCTTCAACAATGGTATGAAGAAGAAACAAAATCAATGGTTTCTTTTGGAAGTGTTCTTTTTCAAAAGGATTAAATTATATGGTAATTGCGATTGACGGACCAGCAGGATCGGGAAAATCTACTATTGCTCGAGATTTGGCAAAAAAACTCAATATACTCTATGTTGATTCAGGGGCTATGTATAGAGCAGTAACGTTATCTCTTTTACAAAACAACGTTTCTTTCACAAATGAAGCTGTATCTAAACATTTAGAATTAATTTCTATTCGGTTAGATATCGTAAACGATTCCCAAGAAACTTTTCTGAACAATTCGAATGTTTCTAATGAAATACGATCTACTGATATATCTTCTTCAGTTTCTTTAGTAGCTTCGTTACCATCTGTTCGGTGGTGGCTATTAGTACAACAACGACAGCTTTCAAACAACAATGATATTATAATGGATGGAAGAGACATTGGTACTGTTGTTTTTCCAAATGCAGAAGTAAAGTTTTTTCTAACTGCAAATATTGATGTTAGAGCTAATAGAAGAACTAAAGAACTATTAGAAAATGGAAATACTGTTGAATTTGAAAAAGTTCGTTCTGAAATGATTCGAAGAGATACTTTAGATTCTGAACGAACACTAGCACCGTTAGTTAAGGCAAATGATGCTATTGAAATTGATACATCGTCAAGTAGCATTCAAGAACTTTTAGAATTAATGTCTGATCAAATTACAAAATTTTTAAAAAGTAAATAACCTAACAATCATTTCGTTTATACTAAAAAATTAGAAAGAAAAAACAATGCAAGTTACTATAGATAAGTTTTCTGGATTTTGTTGGGGAGTTGTTCGAACAGTTAAAATTGCTGAAGAACAATTAGAAAAACCTAAGCGTCCCGATGTTTACGTTTTAGGACATATCATTCATAATCCCAAAGAAATTGAACGGTTAGAAGCAAAAGGTCTTAAAACTATCTCTGTTAAGGATTTCCCTACAATTGCAAATTCTGGTGCGAAAGTACTAATTCGTGCTCATGGTGAACCTCCTGAGACTTATATTCAAGCAATGAAATTAGGTATTGAAATTATTGATGCTACTTGCCCTGTTGTTACCAAACTTCAAGAACGAGTTCGGAAATTTTTTGATCAACAATACCAAGTAGTTATTTTTGGAAAACATGATCACGCAGAAGTGATTGGTATCCGAGGAGTGTGCAACGATGAATGTATTGTTGTAAAATCTGTTTCCGAGGCAATGAGTACAATTGATTTCACCCAAAAAACTGTTCTTTTTTCACAAACGACTATGGACAAAGCTACCTTCTATGATATCAAAGTTGCATTAGAAGAACATATTAAAGAATTGGTCGTTGATACTATGGAAAACATAGCAACTGAATTCCATGCAAAGGACACTATTTGTGGACAAGTATCTGGTAGAGAAACCCAACTAATTAAATTTGCAAAAGAAAATGATATCATAATCTTTGTTGCAGGTAGAACTTCGTCAAATGGGAAAGTTTTGTACGATGTTGCAAAAGGCTCAAATGAAAAAACTTATTTTGTAGAAGATTCTTCTGAATTACTTCCTGAATGGTTTAACAACGTTGAATCTGTAGGAATTACGGGAGCTACGTCAACTCCACAGTGGTATATGGAACAAGTCCGTGAAGAAATTCTTGAAAAGTATTCACTCATTGCTCAATAAATTTAATTTTGTAGTTTCACGTGTTAATTTTTTCACTATTTTAGGTATATAATACTATATAAAATTCTCTAATTTTTATTGTCATGGTAAATATGAACCGTTTTACTTTTATACTAGCATTAGTTTCAATTTTCTCTTTTCAAAGTGTATTTGGAATCTAAGTAGCTTTACCAGAACCAAGGGTAAAGATTGAATATTATATGTATTCAGATATAGACGATACAAAAATAAATTTTGTCAGTAAGGATTTATTAGAGTCTATATTCTTTGGATACGGTAGGAATACTATGATTTAATTGTTGAAAGGTTCAGTATATCTAGTTACTGTACGTCTACTAAAAAACATATTTATCCTATAAAATTTACATTTCTTCTCAATTCAATAGATATAATTTTATTGACACCTTAGAACAGTCTTTTTTAACAGGTGGTTTTATTATAAAAAAATTGCTGTCAATTCATTAAAACACCATACTGGTAAAATTAGATATAAAAAAGGCAAGGAATTTCAGATTTTCAACATTCCTGTGAATTGCACTTTCTCTACGAAGTTTTATGACATTTTTGGTCAATTATTGAAATTAAAGAATTTTAATGTTGATGATAGAGTTGATATTCAGTATTTCTAATATGAGAACGATACACATATAGCTTTACAGGTTACAAAACTAAACAATCCTTTCTTACCAATGTCAATTTATTCCGAGATTATTCGAATGGTTTCCAATGATACAATTTATAATACATCTCGTATTTTTGAATATAAAACCGTCCAAACTCTTATAGATATAAATTGTAAAGAAATTGATAGCTCTAAGTTCTTTTCACAGTACCGTGCAATTACTTTTTTCTTGTTGAAAATGCTAAACATAGAAATGTGTTTATTAACTTTGTTCCTTTTTTGCAAAATACTTTCAAGCAAACTGATACTTCAATTTATAAAGGATCAGTAATAGGTTCAGTTAAACGTTTTCAATTCCCGATATTACAAATAGGTGCAGTTGAATATGAAATAACTAACGAAACTATTTTTAGAGATTCTAAAGGTGTTTTATCCCCATTCACCTAAAACATACTACTGAACATTGATATAGTCAAAATATTTTATTCAAGAGAACAAGGATTTGATTATAAAGATCAGATTAGATTTGTAGTTAATCTAATTGCCTTCGAAGATACTACAATTGCTACTTCTGTTGTAGAACTAAGTTTGAATTCTAATATTCAAGTATTTCCTAACCCTGTTACCAGTAATAGTGTTACTTTTGATTATTCAAGTACATTTACAGAAGCTGTACTACTTCGAATTGTTACTTCTGATGGAAGACTATTAAGTGCAAAGGGATATGCTGTTCAAATTGGATCAAACAAATTAGCAGTTGATGCAAGTTCAATACCAAACGGAGCCTATTTCATCGAGTTAATCAGCGATGGTAGTCAAAAAACACAACAAGTGCCAATCAGAATTCTTCGATAATTTTCATTAAAACTATGCACCAATGCAAAGAAAAGTAAGTTTTTCGAATGAAATTCTACAAAAGATTTTGCAGAATCAAAAAAAACGATTATATTTGTAAACTTAAATGTTTGGAGAGTTCGCATAATGGTATTGCAGCGGTCTTGAAAACCGCCGTGAGAAATCACATGAGAGTTCGAGTCCCTCACTCTCCACTAAACATTTTAAAAGAGAATAGCAACTATTCTCTTTTTCGTTTGTAGAAGATAGTTATGGTATTTACAATAAGAATATTTGTTTTTCCGTATCTATTGATATCTAAAAAATTTTTATCCAGTTTTACTCTTTATAAAATGAAAAATATTTTCTTGTTGTTATTACTTTCTGTTGTAATACTCTCTTCTTGTTCGGATAAAGCTACTCCAAACGAACCTACTGATTCAGGAGCAATTTTGTTACCAACAACCATTAGTTCATTTTGGATTAATACAAACGTTGAGGTTACTCCTTCTCCCCAAGATTCAGTAATTGAAAGCTCACGCACCAATGATTCTGTTGTTGTAACAGCAAATGGAATGTATCAAGGACGTCAAGCTAGTACGCAAATCACCTTTGAAAATGGAATGCCTACCGATACTTCCTATTACAGTCAAAATGCTACTGAATTGTATTCCTATTCTGCTGGTGTTCAAACAGATTTTTTTTCAATTCCAAGAGGTTGGTTGAAAGTTGCAGATTATAATGCTTCAAGTTGGAAACCTTTTCCTGATACAACTTTAGTTAATACTGCTGCATCTCTTGGTGGTATTAATGCAGTTTTAAATGGAACTGTTAAAGCAACTTCTACTAAAGGTGGAACTTCAACAATATCGGTTGCTGGCACATCATATACTGCAACTCTCTTTACTACAACTATTGCTGTAAACTTAATGGCAAAGCCAGAAGGTATTCCTTTAGATGCTCCAATAGTGTTTAATTTAGTTACAAAAGTATATCACGTTAAAGGTGTTGGAGTGGTTTCTTCTGCAATAGAAGGCTTTACTCTTCAACTTCCCCTTATTGGAGCCTTCCCAAGTAATGGCAGTACATCAACTTTACTACGATTCAAAATAGCATCGTAGTTTGTTAATAAAAAGATTAAAAAGTAAACCTCACAATTGAATTGTGAGGTTTTTTTGTATCTTTGAAGAAGATTCGAATTTATACTCTAATTTTACATTTGTGAAATATACAATTTCAATACTTTTATTACTACTTCTGATTGTAAGTTGTACTGATAATTCAAATTCTATTCAAACTGAAAAACGATCAGTAATTGTAACTCCAAAACTTGTAGTTGTTCCTGCTGGTTCTACGTTTCAGTTAAAGGCAGAATATCCTTTCGATAAAAATCACCCATTAATTTGGTCAGTGACTAAAGGTCCCGGTGGAGTAACAAATCAAGGAATTTATATTGCTCCTGGTTTTATAATCTTTCAAACAGACACTGCAATTGTAACTTGTTATTCTTCAATAGATTTGTTAGTAAAAGATACTGCCATTATAATAATTACACCTCAAGCAGGTTTTGATTATTTCCCTAAAACTAAAGGAAATTGGTGGGTATACGAACGATTTACAATTGATTCTAACAATGTTGAACAACAGAATACACGTCAAGAAGACTCTTTAGTAATTGAATATACTCCAAAAATATTAGGCTTAGATGCTATAGGTTTGCAAACCTATAGAGCAAAACAACGAATTGCCGATACTTCGTATTATTCTCAAGTAGGTCCAAGTTTATATAATTATAGATCTCCGATAAATTTTCCATTACTTCAATTTCCTCGAAGATGGATTAAAATTGCGGATTTTATTGGTGGGTCGTGGTCTGTATTCGATACAACGTTGAACAATGCATCAGGAACAGGGCTTCCGTTCACTGTCAGTGGTACAATTACATCAAATGCGAACAGAACTCCAAATGAACAGATTACGGTTAGTGGAAATCAATATACTTCTCAAAAAATTGTTATTTCGACTATTTACAATATCACTTTAAACCAACAATTTATTCCAATACCGATTACTTTTAATACTACCTCTCGCGAAACAATTTGGTTTGTCAACAAAGTAGGAATAGTAAAAAGTGAAGTTTCGACAGCAAAAGTTTCTATTCCCATAATCGGAAATATTGGAATAGATGGAAATAGAAGAAATCTCCTACGATACAATATTACTGAAGAATGAGTAGTAAAATAAAAGCACTACTTTCAGATACAGCAGTATATGGAGTAAGTACTATCGTTGGTAGGTTTTTAACATTCCTTTTAACACCACTTTATACAAATTATCTACTCCCAGAAGAACTTGGAATTTTCGTTACTATTTTTTCCTATATTGCGTTTGTCAATATTGCATTTTCATTCGGAATGGAATCTTCCTTTTTTCGATTTTTTGATAAAGAGTCTGAAGAAAAGACTAAAAAAGTATTTTCGATTACTTTCTTCACAATTCTAATACTTTCTAGTTTACTTACTTTGATTTTTCTACTTGGAATAGTACCATTTGTAGAATTTGATTCTTTAGGTATGTTCTCTTCACCATCGAAAATTATTCTGTATTCCTCATTAATTCCATTTTTCGATTGTTTTATGATTATTCCGTTTGCGTTGCTGAGAATGCAACGTAAAGCAAAAAAGTTTGCAAGTGTAAAAATATTAGGAATAGTTGTTAATGTTGGAGCGAATATATATTTTGTTGTATTTCAACGAATGGGGATTGAAGGGGCATTATTAAGTGGTATAATATCTTCAATAGTAGGAGTATTATTTGTTCTTCCAGAATTAAAAAATTATTTAAAGCCATTGTTCGATTGGACTTTGTTCAAAGAATTGGCGGAATTTGGACTCCCTACTTTGCCGTCTGGATTTGCATCGATGATGCTACAAGTTGCCGATAGACCTATATTGCTATTTCTAACAAACGCAAACATAGTAGCAATATACAATGTAAACTATCGATTAGGGATTCCTATGATGTTAGCAACTACCGTGTTTGAATATGCATGGAAGCCATTTTATTTAACTCATTCAGAAGATAAAGATTCTCCAAAATTGTTTTCAAAAATTTTCACTCTCTATAACTTATATACTTGTCTAGTTTTTTTGGTAAGTGCTTTATTTATAGAATATGTTATTCAAATTCCCGGATTTGGCGGAAAGATAATCAACGAACAATACTGGGTTGGGGTGAGTATTATACCAATTATTCTATTTGCATATATGCTCTATGGAATGTACGCAAATTTTTCTGCAGGAATTTATATAACTAAACAAACAAAGAAACTTCCTCTAATTACTGGGAGTGCTGCACTAATAAACATTCTATGTCTATTTGCTCTTTCACCCTATTTTTCATATAACGGTGCTGCGTGGGCAACGGTAATAGCTTATGCAACAAGTAGCTCGATAATGTATTATTACTCACAAAAAGCATTTCCAGTTCCATATGATTGGAAAAAAATTATAATTTTATATTGTACTTCATTCTCTCTATATTTTACAAGTAAATTTTTTACAACATTGGAACCTACAATGATGAATATTGTTATTCGTGTAAGTGTTTTTCCAATTCTTTTTGTACTTTTGTACTTGCTAAAATTCTTTAGTTCAAATGAATTGTTACTAATTAAAAAACTTCTGTATAGAAAATAACACTATGAATCACGTACTTATTACTGGGTCTGCAGGAAATCTGGGTTTAACAGTTACTAAAATGTTCTTAAAAAACAATTGGAGTGTTACTGCTTTAACAAAAGATTCTATTGAATCAAGTGTATTAGAATCTACATTTAAGGACTACACAGATGCTTTAACTATCTATAACTGTGATGTTACTGATGAAGAACAAGTTAAACAAATTTTTGAATTGTTAGAAATCAAACCAATTTCTGCTGTTGTTCATTTGGTTGGAGGAATTTCTGCAGGGCAATCTATCGATGAAACTCCGTTGTTAGTATTTGAAAATATGATAACTATCAATACAAAGTCAACATTTTTGTTACTTTCTCATAGCGTAAAATTATTCAAGAAAAATGGTATTTCTGGATCTATTATCACAATAGGTGCAAAAGACAATTACCATCAAGCAAAAAATAGAAGTGCTTATGCTGCTTCAAAAGCTGCCGTTCAGTCATTATCACTTACAGTTGCTGAAGAAGGGAAAGAATATGGAATTCGTTCGAATGTAATTCTGCCTGGAGTTATCAGAACATCTGCAAATTTAGCTTGGGCTGAAAACGGTGAAGAGTCCAAATGGACTGACCCAAAAAGTATTGCTAACACTATATTTTATCTAGCAACTCCTGTTTCAAAAGGAATTAACGGTACAATAATTGAAATGTACGGTCAAATGCCTGCATAAAACTTTATTCGCTTTTCTTATTTTTACTTCCAATTTCGAAAATTTCTTTCAACCTTGGTAATATAGAATCCCATAACTCATTGAATGGGATAAATTCAAAGGGTCCACAAAGAAAATTAGTATCACTTTGTTGTAATTCTAATAGTAGATACCTTGTTGATCTAGATATTTCACCTGGATCATCTCCAGACTTTATGAATTGACGCACTATTCGTAAAAGAAGTAAAAGGCGTTTGTTACGAGCATCAAACCTATAATAGTTTTCCAAATAATAGTCTATCAATTTTGTATACTTTTTAATATCTGGTTTTTCTTTTTCGAATGAATCTATAAAAAACTGAAGTAATAAAATGGACATACCTAGGGTTGTATCTTCACTTTTGGGAGTTAAGAAGTACGGTTTAGATAAAAATTTCAATGAAGAAAATCCCCTTTGAAATTGAGCTTCAACTTCTTTTTTGTCAACTCCATTTAAGTATACGGCAATAAAATATAACCAAATTCCACAAATATAAAACTCTTCTTGTTGAACAATCGGAAGACTATTGAATTGAGGGTTTTTACGTAAAGTATAAAACGTATTTAAAGCAGATCGAACAGAATTTAAGGAAAGATATACAGTCATTGATAATTTCTGTAATTCCATCCATTGTGTAAAAGTAATTTCAATTTTGTCTTTATAAGTAGAAATTACTACTTCAGCAATTTCAAACTTTTTTGAAGCTACTAAGGCTTCTACCCAAACAAGAAGAATTTCCGATGGTAGTGACAACAGATCTACTTTTTTCTTTCTTCCTTCTTCAAAGTCAATAAAGTATTCACAAATCTTTTTATAATTAGAAGTGTATTTATAGCCCTTTGTAATGAGATATAACGCTTTATTTCTAATTTCTTCTTGTGGATACAAAAGAAGCAAGGCATCTAAAGGTTCAAGAGTAGATTCTATCTGGCGTTGAAATTCTAAATACGGTCCAGCATTCATACCCAGCACTTTTGTAAGTGCTAAATCAATTTTTTCAAGTGTAGTTAGTATTTCAAACGATTTAGCTAAAGATTCTAGTTCCAATTGGAATTTTATTACATCATTCCTTGAATATTGATCTCTGTGAACTAATATCTTACGTAAACAATCCATTTGAAGTATTACATCGGAACATTCTTTAGAAAGTTGTAGTGCTTTCTTTGTTAAATCATAAGATTCTTCTGAATACTCAAATTCTTCTAAAACATCAACAATCCATAATAGTTTACGAATTTGTAACACTTGAGCTTTTTTAGAATACTTTTCATTACTAGAAAATTCATGAACAAACAACGAATTCAGTAATCGATCTTTTAATTTATTCTTAAGTAGATAATAGGTTTGTTTATTCAAATCAGAACCATACAAGTCTTTAATTGCATCGTCATCCGTAACATATTCATTCGATTTGATTTTTGTATAAAGGGTCTTAATTAATGAATCTTCTTCAACCTTCATCGATATAATTAAAGGCTCTTTGTGAACCAAAGGCGAATCAAGAAGAGTAATCAAATTCTTTAAGTTTTCCATTCTACTGTAGTTTAATAAACTGTTTAGAAATTACTCCACGCAAAGTAGAATATCGAATAGAATACACACCATTGGGAAAATGATTAAATGGTATTTCTAAAGAATTTGATAATTTACTTAAACTAACAACTAACCTTCCAACAGAATTATAAATTTCTATTTTAGAATTTTCATCATATTGAGATACTGTAACATGGAGATTTTGATGAATTGGATTTGGATTAATTATCAAAACATCATTTAGTTCGATATCAAAAACCGAAGTATTAATTGGGTAAGTAGAAAAACTCCAAATTGTAGACCAATCTGAAACCCAATTTAAACCATAAGCTCTTACTCTCCAAAAATATACTTTATTTAACAACAATGCGGCAGGGTATCCAACACTTTGTATTGAAAATGAAGCATCATTTGTTGAAGCAACACTACTTTGTTCAGAAACTTGCCATTCGTAAAAAATACTACCTGGGAATATAGCCCAAACTAAAGGAGTTTTTACAGATACACCAACTGAAAGATTTTTGGGGTAGACTAATTGTGGTTTATTTGCTTCGAAGTTTTTAATATAAATATGAATTCGTTTTTTAATTATCTCACCTTGAGGAGATTCAAATTCAATAGTATAGATTCCTGAAGGAAATCCTTCTGATATAAACAAGGAATATACTTTTGTTCCAACTTGATTCATTTCTACGAATGATTCCATTGGAGGAATTTTTAAACTATCTCGTATTTGAACAATAGAGTTTGCCATTCCAACGCAAAATGAATCTAAAACCTTTACGGTAAAATTAAATGATTCCCCTTCATGTAGTGCAATTATTGAATCAAGGGGATATACTTGAAATATTTCATTTTTTGTAGGTTTCTTTATTCGTAAAAAAGTAGTTTCAGTATTCGAAGCATCATAACCCAATTTATTTGCAATTATGTCAAATCTATGTAAACCATTCAAGTTGATAGAAGAAATTTGAAATGGAAACTGAACAATTCCTTGTTGGTTAGATATTTTTGTCGAAAACTGTGGTATTACTGGTGCATTGGTAGTCATAGTTACTGAAGCACCTTGAACAGGAATATACAATCTATCTAGTACTTGTGCCGTTAAAATTACTGAATCACATTGTTGGCTTGAAATTGTTGTTGAAGATGGGGAAACTTTAACAATTAATGGTTCTAGCTGAGAAGAAGATGGATTTATCTTGACAACTCGATAGAGAGTATCAGAACCTAAAAAAGTATTTTTAGAAGCTACAAATTTCAAGGTGTATAGTCCCGGCTGAATTGTTGGTGGAACTATAAATTGATACGTTGCCATCCCTAATGAATTTGTTATTCGTTGTTCAGAAGAATTTAAAATTGAATTTATAATAATAACAGTTGCACCATTTTCATTTAAGCAAATTCCGTTTTTAACAAAACATTGATATGAAACGACACTACCAATTGTTGTTTCCATAATTGGTATAGGAGTTACTTTTAAAAACAGTTCGTTTGGAATTAGAGAGATTACTTGAACTGATACAAAATTTTGAGTTGATGTAAATCCTACTTTTGAATATGTAAATCTGATTCTATGTAAACCAGAAACTTGTGAATTAGGAATTGTAGAATAAGAAAATTCTCCCAGGCTATTTGTAGTTATCGTGTTTAATTTTCGAGGGAATGCTGCAGAATCCACAACTTGGATTGTTACTCCACTTTGAGGAATTCCATTTGCATTTTTTACAACACCATTTACAGTTATTGTGTCGCAATTTGTAACTTGAAGTAATGAAGAAGTCTGAAACTGAATAAAAAACTGTTGTGATGTTTGAGGCGTTTGCTGTACTCTAAAAAGTCTTTTTCTTTCAATTGAAGGACTAAATCCACCTTTTGAAGCAATTGCTCTTAAAGTGTATAAACCAAGGAATTTGTTGGTAGTACGAATATTGTACGTAACTGCACCATTCACACCAGTTATTCTGGCAGTAACCATAATTGGAGAAGAAACCGAATCAACTATAGTTATCAATGCATTTGGAACCAAGGTACCTGCGCTATCAGTTACTATAAAAGAAACAATTGCTGAGTCGGTATTACCAAGAACAATTGTATCTGCAGGAACTATTGAAAGATTCAATAAATTTTGTAAAGTATCTACTAAAATTACAAAACGTTGTTGAATTGATGAACTAAGATATTCTTGTTTACTTGCTCGAAAACTGAGGGTATATAACTGCTTAGGTTTTAATGAATTCGTAGTTATTGATAGTTGGGTATTTGGATTGTTTACTTGAAATTGAGTTGTTCTATGATTAATAAACAAGGAATCAGTAATCGTAACAATAGCAGTAATTGGCTGATTTTTTTCATCGACAACATTGACAGTAAAATGGACTGAATCGCCACGAATAATTTGTTGAACAGTATTAGGGGTTATAGAAATAAATAATTCTTTTGGCTTGAGTCTTTCTCCACCTAATCTAACAACTGCACCTGTTGTATAAAATAAAGTCGGCAAAGTATCTTTATTAAATATAGATTTACCCTTTAAATTTCCAGAAACGTTTATCCATGAAGAATCTTGACTTATACCAATTGATGAAGAAATTTCTAGTCCGCCACCACCATAATTTATTGCATTGTGACAATTACCATTCGCATCAAATTCAATGAGAAAAATATCATTACTCCCTTTTGAAATTAAGGTTGTTGGATAACCATCAATTACAAGTGAATTTCTAAAAGTTCCAGTTACAAAAACAGAATTATTAAAACATATAACTCCTGAAATTCTAGAAAGAGATGGGGAATTAATCGATTTTGACCAAATCAAGTTTCCTAAAGGTGAAAATTTCGAAATAAATGAATTTTGTTCTCCTATAGCTTTGAGATAGCTTCCATCATTAAATATTGCAGAATCAGCATAAATCCCACCTAAATAAATATTATCAATAGCATCAACAGAAAGCACTTTCCCTTCATTTATTCCAGCTTTAGAACGAACAGTTCTTGTCCAATTCAACTGTCCATTTGGAGAAAATTTTGATAAGAAAATATCATACCCACCCAAAGAAGTCATTGTATCTTGTTTTGTCCCACCACTTATAAAAGAGGTTTTTTGAAAACGACCTGTGGTTATAATATTATCTGAAACATCTGTAACAACTGAATTAAGTTGTTCTTGGCTATTAATGGCAGAGCTTGTTGTATCAACAAATTGAATTTCTCCAATTGCATCGTAATAAGCCAAAAAACCATTATAATGATCAGAACCTTGAAGTACATAAGGAATAGAAGAATCAAATGTAGTTATACCAGAATAGCTTCCTACAACAGTAGTTCCCAATTGAGAATTTGAGGTAACGCTTTCAATAATTAAATTTATTGGTCCATTGATAGTTTTAGCCCATTGAATTTCTCCATTGCTATCATATTTAACAATAAAAATATCAGTATTTCCTACGTTCTGAAATTCTAGCGTATCGTCTTGGTCGGCAATAAATACTTTTGAAGTAAATCTTCCCACTACTGTAATACTATTAGCAGCGTCAATTGATATTCCAGAAATATACTCATCTCCAACACCATAAATATGTCTGTGCCATATAGGAGTAAGATTTTGAGCATATACTACTATAGCAGCATCTGTATTTCCACGAGAATCCAATTTAGAAGTTGAAAGCAAAGGTGATTCAATAAATTCGGTAAAATCAACCGAAATCACATTTCTATCCAAATTATCAATTTTTAAATTATTTACAGAACTATATGGAGAATTGATGAGTGAAATTCGACCTATATCTGGAAATTGAGCAAGACAATTACCAGCTGTAACAATAATGAATACAATGAGAAACTGGTAAATATAGTTCATTGTTTAGTTATTGAGTTCTAACAGTAAATAACAGAAGTAAGGTCACAACTGCCGTTCCTATAAACAACACTGGAGTAAGAATTTCTTCAAGAATAGTTGAAGGGGAATCTGGTATTTCAGTTTTAAAAGTAATGGGCAAAAGTTTTTGCGATTTTATAGCCTCAGACCTCGTTACATTCTTTCCGAATGAACTATTTACTTTACTAGAATTTTGAACAACTCCGTTATTATATGAAAGCATTCTTCCATAGCAAATTCCGATTTCATAAAGTGAATCTGATTCTTGTTTTAGAAGGCTATATAAAATCATAAATTTTTCAATTTGGAATCGAATATGTATTTTATTATTTATCGGCATTTTTCCCAAATAATTGATACTTCGTTCTTTTAAAATTTGAGCAACCATCGGTTCTAAAAAAGAATCATATTCTTCAATGGTTGTAGTAAATGTAATTCCTTCTTTTGAATTCAATTCAGATTTTAGTAAAGTATCTATTGATAATTCTATTGAATTTTTAGAGAAGGCAAAAAAATTTACAGTTTCTTGAGAACTATACAAAACCGAATAGAAACAGGTAAGAAAAATTACTATGGAAATACGTGCAATAGTAAACATTACAATTACCCTTTTGTAAAATTTTGACGCAACCTATCTATTGATTTCATTAACTCTTTATCTTCAGTATAAATTGAGGGTCTAATTCGAATGTACCATTTTCGGTTTATTATTTTTAACTTTATAATTGTAAATCTTCCTCGAGTTTTAATTCTACTCTCAAAAGTTACAAATATCTTTTCTATCTCTGGGAGTTCAAACTTGTTTTTTCGAAATCTATTTGAAAACTGAATAAAATCTTTTCCTACAGTAATGGATCGTTTAAGGATATAATTCACGACCAAAAATATAAAGGTTACAACTACAAAAATACTAAGCAAAACAACTAAAGGGTCTTGAAAACTAATAGATAACGTCTTAAGGTTTATAGTTCCTCTTATAAGAGCATACGCTATTAATATTACTGTATAAATAAGCAATGTTTGCCAGTAAAAATCTAATTTATAACGAAAAGTTTTTTCCATTATGCACTTGCTCCAGAATATTTACGCAATGAATACAAAAAGAACTTTGAAGCACCTATAAAATAAACAGTAGCTATTAAAACTGCAATCGATACTTCTATAAATCCTACTTGGGACAAAAGTGTTTTTGTAGGCAACGAAGCAATTAATGACATTGGAAATATGTAAAAGAAAAACTTCCTTACAAAATAATTGTAGATAGTATCGGGTTTTCCTGCAATCTGAAATGTGCTATAAAATGTATTCACAATGGATTCACCTGCTATAGTGGTAATAATTATACCCGATAAAATAATTTGTAATGAAAGCAATATACTATTCCCAGCAATAAAAACCAATAAAAATTTACCAATATCTAAAGACGAAGGAATTGACGGTAACATTGAAATTCCGATTGCAATTAGAATAAAACAGCCAATAATATTAAACATTGCTGAAATATATACATATCGAAATAGTATTAAAAATACTGTTGAAACTGGTTTAACTAAATAAAAATCTAAATCACCTTTCGTTACATATTCAGACATTGACCAAAAATTCTTAGCAAAGAGAAGTTCGTTTAAAGAATCCGATAAAAAAAATACACCCAAAAATAAAGTCATTTCTGGTTTTGTAAAACCACCAAGAGTGTTTGTATGTAAGAAAATAACTTCGAACAAACCAATTTGAGTTGCATACCAAACAACATCGACAAATAACATCATTAGAAAATGACTTTTATATTCTAATTCTCTCGAAAGTGAATTTAGAAAGAAATGTCCCCATAATCTAATATATCGTATCATTTTTTTGAACTATGTTTAATAACCGAAATCTTTTTTCGAACTTCCTTTGCAGAAAGACAATTTAAAACTTCTTTTGCCAAACTTTCAGAATTATACAATGTAATTTTTCGAATTCTTCTTTTCAATTCTAATACACTTTGAGAAGTTACACTTAATTCTTCAATACCTAACCCGACTAACAATTCAGTTGCTGCAGAATGTCCAGCAAACTCGCCACAAATTCCAACTGGAATATTATTTGCTTTTGCACCATTGATAGTTAGTTTTATCAATTGTAATACTGAAGGATCAAAATAATCAAAAATATCAGAAACTAAATCATTATTTCTATCAGCAGCTAATGTGTATTGCGTTAGGTCATTTGTACCGATACTTATAAAATCGACATATTGGGATAACTTATCTGCAATCAATGCTGCAGCAGGGGTTTCGACCATAATTCCAATGGGAGTAAATGCGTCAAATTCTAAATTATCTTTTCTTAAGGAGTGTTTCGCCTGATCTATAATCTTAAGAGCATATAAAACTTCTTCTAATCTAGAAATCATTGGAATTAGTAACTTAATATTTCTATGACAAGAGGCTCTTAGAATAGCTCGAATCTGAGTTTTAAAAATTTGTTCATTTCGCTGTAAAAAGCGAATTCCTCTTATTCCTAATGCAGGGTTTGGTTGTTGATAAGCAATTCCTTTTGTAAATTTATCAAAACCTACATCAAAAGCTCGAATAGTAACGGGTTTTGGATATGCTCGTTCCGATATTTCTAAATACCATTTATATTGTTCTTCTTCAGTTGGATATCGGTTTAAGGCTAATACTAAACTCTCTGAACGAACTAAACCAATTCCTTCTGCACCAGCCATCATAGCTTCATCAACATCTTCCAATGTATTAATATTTGCATTTACTCTTATCTTATGAAGATCTTTCGTTAATGCAGGAAGTATAGCAATTTTCTGTAAACGAGTTTTGTAGCTTGCTTCTTTTTTTTGTTGTTCAGAAAATTTAGCAATAGTTTCTGGTTTGGGATTTACATATACAATTCCAGAATATCCATCGACTAATACCTGCGACCCTGTTTTAATAGTTTTGATTAACCCCTTTAAAGCAATTACTGAAGGTATACTTAACGATCTGGCTAAAATTGATGTGTGAGAGGCAATACCCCCAACCTCGGTTAAGAGCGCACTTACTCCTGCTTCAGTTAACTGCATTACATCAGTGGGTGAAATAGAATTTGTTATAATAACAGCATTTTTGGGAATATTATCTATAGAGAATTGAGCTTGAAGGAACGAAATTAACTGATTTTGAATGTGTTCTAAATCTGCAGTTCTTTCTCTTAAAACTCTATCTTTGGCACGTAGAAATACTTTTTTACTATCTGTGAAAACTTCTAAGATTGCATTTTCTGCAAGTACATTTAAGTTAATTTTTTCTATAATTGTAGAATTCATTGATGAATCCAACAATATCATTTTATAGGTTTCTAGTATAGAAATTACATTGTGTTCGTATTCTTGATTTTTTTCAACTAAGGAAATACTAAGCTCTATTTCTTCTAAGGCTTTTAATTTTGCAAACTCGAATCGTTCAAGTTCTAATTTTTTGTCTATTTTTTTGGGAGTTGCAAAGTGTTTGTTATAAGAATTTTGTGAAACGACATAGGCATTTCCCAGAGTTAAGCCAGGTGAAGAGGCTACCCCTTTAATTCTTTTTTCTGATACTGTCTTTCGGTCAGGGTCTCCTGAACTCATAATTTTCCTTTAAAGTAATGTTGTTAACTGTTGTTGTTTAATTTCTGTTAATATTTTTTTAACATTCTGAACATGGTCTTGATGACAAACCAAAATGGCATCGTCAGTCGAAACGATAATCAAATCAGAAATTCCTAAGGTAGTAAGGATTTTGGAATCTTCAGTAGAAAAATTCATAATTACAGAATTTTTAGAATCCAACACTATAGTTTTTCCAGATACTAAGTTTCCTTCATTTGAAGTATTCCTTACTCGTAAAAGAGAATTCCAAGATCCAACATCGTCCCAGCCAAAAGAGGCTTTAAGTACAAATACATTTCTAGCTTGTTCCATTAATGTGTAGTCTATGGAAATGTCTGGTAATTTTGCAAACAACTCTTTTATGTTTTCTTCATTTTCTTCAACAAGAAAATCTTTTACCAATGGACCTAATTCTTTCGAAACCAACTGAAGTTCTTTAAAGAAGTAATCTAACCGCCAGAAAAACATCCCACTATTCCACAAAAAAGCTCCATCGCTCATATACTCAAATGCTGTTTCCAATGATGGTTTTTCTACAAAACGTATTGATTCAAAAATACCTTTTTCATCTTTTTCTGAAATTTGAATATAACCATATCCAGTTTCTGGTCTTGTTGGTGTAATTCCAATTGTAACAATACCAATTCCTTGACTTGCTTTTAAACAACATTGTTGAAAACAATTTTGAAAAAGATTTATATCCGATACAAAATGGTCAGCTGCAAGAATTGCAATAGTAAGTTCTTCATCTGAAATATTTACAGATTTATATTTATTCTTTATAAATGATAGAACATAGAGTAAACAAGGTCCTGTGTTCTTTTTTGAAGGCTCAGTAATAACATTTTCTGATGGTATAAGTTCAAAAGATGATTCTATTATTTGCTCAAATAATGCTTCGTTTGTAATAATATAAATATCTTCTTTCGCTACAATACCTTCAACTCTATTGATAGTTTGTTCAAGCATAGTTTGAGAGGTAGAAACTAGACATTGAAGTTGCTTTGGCTTGAACTTTCTACTAAGAGGCCAAAAACGTTCACCATAACCACCCGCCATAATAACAACTATCTGTTTCATTCTAATTCTCTTTAATTCTTAGAAAAAGTAAAAAGATTTTTCTCTAAAATATACTGAGCAATATCCACAGCATTAGAAGCAGCACCTTTACGTAGATTATCTGCAACAACCCATAAATGGAGTTCAGTTGGCGATTCCAAACGTAATCGCCCTACAAAGGTTTCATCTTTTCCAGAACTATGTAACACTGTTGGATATATATTTAATGAAGGATCGTCTAATAGTATAATATTTTTAGAATTTGAAAAATCTTCTTGAACTGTTTCAATGTTCATTTCTTTTTTTGTTTTTACATAGACAGATTCACCGTGACCACCAATAATTGGTAGTCGAACACAAGTAGCAAAAATTGATAAATTTGGTAATGATAAAATCTTTTTTGTTTCATTCATTATTTTTAACTCTTCTTCGCTTTGAGAACTACCACTAAATGAATGGAAAACTGTATTGAATGCTAATTGATGATCTGAAATTCTATTTTCTGGTTCAATACCTTTAATTTCATTTTTTAATTGATCAACACCTGTTTGTCCAGCCCCACTAATTGATTGATACGTGGAAACTATTACTCTTTCTAAAGTGTATTTCTTTTCAAGTTGAGACAATGCCATCACTAACTGAATTGTTGAACAATTAGGGTTAGCAATTATTCCATTATGCGTGTTCAAAGCGTCACTATTAACTTCAGGTACAACTAATGGTACGAAAGAATCCATTCTCCAAGCACTAGAATTATCTATGACTATACAACCTTTCGATACTGCGATTGGTGCAAAAGTTTTCGAAATAGCACTGCCCGCAGAAAACAAAGCAATATCTATTGAATCAAAGGAATCATCAGTTAACTCTTCAATAACGAAATGAGTTCCTTCTATTTCGACTTTCTTTCCAGCAGAGTTTTTTGAAGCAAATAACCGTACATTCTGATTTAGTAAACCACGTTCTTTTAATACAGAAATCATTGTAGTTCCTACTAAACCAGTTGCACCAATAATTGCTATGTTTTTTGATATTTCCATTTACTATTGAATTAAGAATTTATTTATTACAAAGAAATTTTAGTATTGTTCTCTTTTAAAAGGTTGAAACCATGTTTCACCAATTGAAAGAGTAAAAGTAAATCTAGCAAATAGTTCACGAGTTGAAGTATCGTTAGTTGTTCCTCTGGTTCCAAAAACACCTGCAACATCAAATATAGCATCTCCAAATGGTATGTCCATACCTAATGACGCAAATTGTTCACTCAATTGAGAGCCATTTATATTAACATAATGAGAAATATACCCAGCACCAAGGTGATATCCTATTTTTTCTGAATATGGTACAGAAAACCTGCGAGATCTATTTTTTGAAAAACTTGCAGAAAATCGTTGCATACTTCCAAAAGTTACACCTTCGGTTTTTCTATATTTAACCGACGAATAGTCTGAATGTTCAAAATCACTCGCAACAGAAAAATCACCTAAATCATAACTTAATCCTAATGCAAAAGAATTTGGACTGGTTTCTTGAGAAATTGTCCTAAAAGTTGTATCAGGTAGTAGAAAATATGAGTATCTAATGGTGCTTGTCATAGAAACCTGAGGCTGAATTGTATAGACAGCACCAATCGTAAGATTTGGAATTCCCGTAAATATAACACCAAGTTTTGCCGAACTTCCTCTATAAACATCTTCTATTCTACTAGAAGAAGAAAACAAATTTTCACCTACAAGAACCGATTGAACACTACGTACTGAATTACCGAGTAGAGCTGCAACTGAACCTCCAATAGTGAAATTTGTAAATGGACTGTATGAACCTGCTATATATGCATTTGTAATACCACCTGAACCTTCAAAAAAAGTTTTCCCTTTAAATGGTACAGAGCCGACTGTATCGTTGAAAGTAGACGAAGTTTTGTAATTGACAGATGTAGAAGGAAAAATACCAATACTAAAAGCAGCTTTTTTAGCAGTATCTAACATAAACAATGCAGAAAATCCATCTAATTTACTATTAAATTGAGCAACTGCTTCACCACTTTTGGGAATGTTCAAATGCTGATTAAATCTAAAACCAACTTGCATTCTTGTAAATTCTCCATACCCTAGTAATGCTGGGTTAGCTAAATTGATTCCATGATCAGATTTTACAGCAATTGAAGTCCCAGAACGTGCATCGTAAGTAGCACCTGTCGATACTCGTTCGTCACCGAATCCAAAAAGTGAGTAATTAGACCCACCTTGAGAAAAGACGTTTGAAGTTATAGCAATTAAGAATAGAAAAAGGAAAACAACGAACTTTTTTACTATCATTTTCTTCCAAACCCCGGTCTTGTTGAATAGATCACTTTTAATGATGGTCGTTTTGTAGAATCTGGGTTTGATACTCCATAAAACGAAACCTTATCAATTTCTAACAATTTGCTTGTACCTTCAGGTTCTAAATAAGCAACTCCTTTACCCTTAGAGTATCGTAACCATTGTTCTACTAAGGAAATAACTGAGTTAAAAGTATAAGTATTTGTTCCTTCTTTCCTTCTCGATAAAAACAGTCGGTCTGAAGTTATTGATGCACTTTCTGGAGAAGAATAATAAGCAAGAGCAATGATTTCGTCAATTCCAGTAGTACTTCCCAATGACTTTGTTTCATCTCTTTCGAATGATAATTGAGCAAAATGTATAAATGCACTTGTTGGAATCATAGAAAGATCAAATGTTAGTTTAGTTCTTTTCATTAAAGAACCTTGTAATACTATATTTTCATTTTGATCTACTAAATTATCATGAACTATAGATGCATCTACTCCAGATTCTAATAGTATCGTATCAAGAATATTGTTTTTTCTTTCATTTCTAAAAACAACTTTTAAAATTACGTATTTGGATTTATCTTCACTTAAAAGAGTTTTCGTTGAAAATCTGCGTATTACATTGGTGTTGCCATTTGGTACTAAGGCTAAACCATAGTTCTTTATTCTTTGAAGAGAATCACTTTGCATATCAAAGAATGTTGCAACTAATCCTTTGTTTATAGTTACTTTGAGTGCTGTAGAATCATTCGTAGTTGAAGTACCAGAAAAATTACCATATAAATTAGGTCCATAATAAGGCTGTTTACTAGGATCAACTATAGAATCCCAAGTTGTAAGATTAAACCAAAGATTATTGATTCTATAAACAGAAAAGTCCAATATGTTTGAATTCGTATCACCAAAAGTATATTTCTGAGGAGTCAATTCTAAAGTAGCTTCAATTATATCGCTTTCCTTTACATAATTTAGAGTATCGGGTATATTTGTAAAACGAATAAAAGTTATAGCAGTTACACCGTTAGCCTTTCCTAATAACAAACCACCCAAACGAAACAAACCAAATTGTTTCACTTCATTCGTTTGATTTACTATTAAACTGGTATCATTAGTAGATATAGATCGTAATGTAATGGTATCTAACCAAAACTCAGATCCAACTTCTGAAGGCTGATCATTGCAGGAATTAAGAAGGATTGAAAGGGATACAATTAAGAATGTAAGGAGATAATGTAATTTGTGACGTATCACTTTGAGTTTAATAGGTTTGAATAAAGAGTAAGGTATTCTTCAGCACATTTATTCCATTGAAACGATAAAGTCATTCCATTATTTATAATCGTACTCCAAACTTCAGTTTTTTTATACAATTTCAGTGCTTTGTCTAAAGCTTTTAAGAAGTCTTTTTTTGTATATTTTTTAAAGAGGAAACCTGAGCCAGTTCCTTCACTTTGAATAAATTCTTGAAATGTATCTTTAATTCCACCAGTTTGGAATGCAATTGGAACAGTTCCATACCCTAATGAATAGAGATGATTTAAACCACATGGTTCAACCAACGATAAATTTAAAAAAATATCAGAACCTGCTTCAATTTTATGAGCTAAAAGTTCATTAAATTCAAAGACACAAACTAATTGATTAGGGAATTTCTTCTCAATACTTTTTAACTGGGTTTTATATTTTTTCTCACCTTCACCCAAAATGACAACTTTTGAACCAGTTGCTAATATTTCTGGTAGAGAGTCAAGTAATAAATCAATGCCTTTTTCGGGAGAGAAGTGACGAATATAAGAAATTATTGGAACCTTTTCTTCATAAGGAATTTCTAAGATTGAACATAAATCAACTTTATTTTCTACCTTTTTTTTAATAGTTTTTTTGTCGTAATTATTATGCAAATATGGATCTTTTAATGGATTCCATACGTATGAATCAACCCCGTTGAGAATGCCAAAAAATTGTAACTTTTTTTCACTAATAATTGAATGCAACCCTAAAGTAGGTACACTGTTTTCTAATACTTCATTTTTGTAAGATTCACTAACAGTAGTAATTGAATCCGAATACTCAATACCCGCTTTTAACAAATTTGCTTTTCCATTGAAATGAATAGAATCTAGAACTTCTTTTGGTAATCCAAGATTTTCAAGAGATTTCATCTCAAATTCTTGCGAAGAAGAAAAATTGTGAATAGTAAGTACTGTTTTAGTCTTTTTAAATTCTTCTGGGTATAAAGTTCGTATCAACGCAGGTATTAAAGCAGTTGTCCAGTCATTACAATGAATAATATCTGGTATCCAGCCTAACAATAGACAAGTTTGAATTAAGGAATAATTAAAAATTATAAAACGTTCAGCATTATCTTTATACGCTTTGTCAGTTTCTGGGTCTGAATACAATCCTCTTTTGAGTTCAAAATATGTTGGAAGTGTAGTGATATAGGTTTGAACTTTTGTTTTAGGATTAAATAAAGAAGAAGAGCTTACAGAAGCAATTTCTTTTTTATTTTCTATTTGGATTGGAATTTGTGAAAGCCTACTAATCTCGTATATTCTATGTTTTCGTTCATTAAAACCTTGATATTTAGGAACCATAACTCGTATATCATGACCCTTTTCCTTTATTGCTAAAGGTAATGAATACGAAACGTCTGCTAATCCACCGTGTTTGGCAAATGGGTAAGCTTCACTTGTAGCAAATAAAATATTTAATGGTTCTGACATCTATACATTGAATTTCTTAGACTTAGATTAGTTCTTCTAAATTACGTTATAAAAAACATAGCAAATTTAAAGCCAATTTATAAACCGACCAACAAGTCAATGTATAAATAAAAAAAGGAGCCCTAAGTGGATAGGGCTCAGTTGCAATAGAATTTATCGTAATACTTGTAAAATTGATCTTTGAACAATGGTACCGTTATTAGAAATTGCAAAGTAATATGCACCTTGTTCTAAGGCTGAAGTGTTTATAGTAGCATTTCCTTGTTGAGCTAAAGGAAGTTCTAAAACTTTAGAACCTGTAATATTATACAAAGTAAACATTGCATTATTTACAGTTGAGGGAAACTGATATTGAACATTTGTACTATTACTTGATGGATTTGGAAGTACAGAAACATATTGTTCTTTACTCTCATTAACACTAGTTACTAAACCAATTTGATAATCAATACAAAAGTTAAAAGTATCGTTGGGTTGATTTACATTGTAAAAAGTTGCACACAATTGTGAGTTACCTTCTTTAAGTTTCGAATAATTGAAACTTTCGTCAACTGGTCCTACTACATGTAAAGAGAAAAGAAATGCACTATTTGGATCAATTTTTTGACCTTCAGGGTAAGAAGATTCTTGTCCTGGACCATAGCAATTATCCCAACAGAAATAAAACAGATGTTCAGGATTTAACCCAGAAGTCTCGATTTTAATTCTATAAGTAACTGGAGAAAGTGCATTATTAAGAATTTGTGAATCCCATTGAACATCTGATTCTTCAATATTTCCTTTTTTTGATCTACTAGGATTTTCGATAAATGTCTGAGAATTTGCAATAGTTGTTGTAACAAATCCTAGAATAAACAAGAGTACTAATAATTTTTTCATAATGTTACCTGACTATAGTAATTGGATGAAAATCAAGCGGTAGATTGTTATTTCGAATAATAACATAATAAGTTCCACTTGCTAAATGTGAAGTTGGTACAAACAATTCACCATTAAAATTGGCTTTTTGAACTGATTGTCCATTGGGTAATAAAATTTCGTAAGAAGTTTGACCCTCTATATTTTTTGTTGGAATTGCTTTCAAAAATTCATTCGTTGAAGATATTGAAAATGTCCTACTTGATAGAAATTTTTCATTTACAGTTGTAACATTTTGTACAACAAAGACTACCCAGAAATCAATGTTATCCGAAGGATTATTTCCATCAAAAATTGTAAATTTTAGTGGTGTAATTCCTTGTCGATTATTAGGCTCCATGTGACAAAAGAAACCTGAGTAAACTGAGCCTGGGGCAATTGGTTGCCAATCTAAAGATACAGTATCTTCCACCGTGTAGCAAAGATCCCAACAAAAATAAGACCTATGACCGACTGTCATTAGTGATGTATCTACCTTCATCCACGTTTCATACATTTTAGTTCTTCTATTTTCAAATATAGCTGTTGCTTCTAATTTCGCTACAAGGGTAGTACCAAAAACAGTATCAATTTTATTAGATAAAGTTAGCAATGGTTCACCATTATCTTGTGAAAAGCAAGGTAAACTAAACATTGTGAAAACTAAAACTGCCGAAAATAGTAATTTCATAAGTTGTACCTTCAATATAGTTTTTAAATTATAATCGTTTAAATTTACGTAATATTTTTTACTTTAGCAAAAAAAGTTAAAGTTGTTAGGTTTCGATAAAGACAAAAACAATTTCAACCATAAAGCGTCTGGAGTATATAAGTTAAACAACTTAAACCTTAAGGTCACAGCAATGTTAAAAAAAATCATCTTCGTATTTACCCTACTTCTATCCTACAACCAGTTATTTTCACAACAAGAAATTGTTTTGAAAGAAACGAACATTGTTGAAAAAGATGAATCGAAAGTAGCAATTCTGCCCCAAGTTCAAATCAAAAATCTTTCTGGTTCACAAATTGGTGCTGAATCATTAGTAAATGAATTAGGTGGACCAACAATAGTAAGTTTTTGGGCTACTTGGTGTAAACCTTGTTTATTAGAATTAAACACATTGAACAAATTGTATGAATCTTGGCAAAAAGAGTTAAACGTTAAAATTATAGCAATTTCTTACGACGACGCTCGTACAATATCCAAAGTTGGTCCTATGGCGAAATCTAAGTCTTGGAAATTTGATATTTATACAGATGAAAACCAAGAATTAGCAAGAGTTATGGGAGTTAATATGATTCCACATTCTTTCATTTTTGATTGTTCAGGAAAATTGATTAAACAACATAATTCTTTTGCTCCCGGTGATGAAGAAACTTTGTACGAAGAGTTAAAAAAATTGGTCGGGAAAAAATAGAAAATCTTTTTCGTTCAAATATGACCATTCAATCCAATTTGAATGGTTTTTTCTTTTAAAAGAGTTTTTTTGCTATATTGAACAATTATTTTTTGACTATATCATTTTGAAAAGGATTGAAGTGCCTAAATTTGTACATATTTTCTTCTTGATTTTTTTGTTTACTCTGTTAAATTCTACTTTGATATTTTCTCAAAATGATGCTGGGAGATTGTCTGGGAACTTCCAATTGGAAGCTCAATATTACAACCCTGATAGCATTATTGGAGCTCCACCTATTGCCGAAAAAGTGTTGTCAAATTCCTTTGCGAACATAATTTACAAAAAAGGTAATTTTACTGCAGGAATGAGATATGAATCCTACAGAAACACCTTACTTGGGTATCCAGAAGGATTTTCTAACCAATCTGGGATAACTTACCGTTTTGCACAATTTTCTTCAGATCAATTTGATATTACTGTTGGAAATTTCTTTGAGCAATTTGGAACAGGAATGATTTTAAGGTCTTATGAAAATAGACCTCTAGGGTTTGATAATGCATTGGAAGGTATTCGTGCAAAATTTAGACCTACGTATGGTTTAGAAATGACTGGACTTATTGGAAAAAATAGATTGTATTTTGGACTGGGACAAGGAATTGTTCGTGGGTTTAATATAGATGCAAATATTGGTGATATTTTTAAAGAAGTTTTACCAGATGATATGGTATTAAAATTTGGCGCTTCAGCAGTTAGTAAATATGAAAACCCATCAAGTGCTACGTTGAATCTTCCTGGTAACGTTCTGGCAACATCTGCAAGAGTAAACTTTATATATGATGCATTTTCTTTAGAATCTGAATATGCTTATAAAATCAACGACCCTACAGATTTTAATAATAGCACTTTTAATTCTGGTTCTGGAATGTTCCTACAAACTACCTATGTAGGAGAAGGTTATGGAGTTACTTTAGCTGCAAAACGAATTGACAATATGGATATGCGCTCTCAAAGGTCCTCTTTCCTTTTTGAAACTGCTATGAATTTCCTTCCTGCTTTAACAAAGGTGCACACAAGAAGATTACCCACTTTGTATCCGTATGCTACTCAAAACAATGGTGAATTTGGATTACAAGCTGATGTATTTTTTGTAATCCCAGAAGATTTTCCTTTGGGATTAGGTGGATTAAACGGTACTACTGTTAATGTAAATTATAGTGAAATTCATGGTTTAGACACATCACACACTTCGGAATTTACCTATGAATCTAAATTTGGTGTACCTGTATTTTCTTCAGAAAAATTATACTTTAGAGATTTCAATATTGATATTGAAACATATTTAAGTAAAAAAGTAAAAATTAATTTCGGGTATATTGGAATTACTTACGATCAAGGTGTAATTGAATCTCCAGGAAAGTCCGTCCTTCATGCTTATACCGTGTATGGTGATTTGTCATATACATTAGCCAGAAACAACACAATTCGTTTTGAAGCTCAACACATGGCAGTTTCTCATGAAGATTTAAGCAAAACCCAGCCTATAAACGGCAGTTGGGTAATGGGACTAGTGGAATATTCATTAGCTCCATCATTCTTTATGAGCCTTTGGAATGAATATAATTATGGGAACAAAGATGTTGAAATGCGTCAAAATTATTATGGGTCACAATTTATTTATGTTAAAGAATCTAATCGGTTAACATTAGGGTATTCTCGTCAACGTGCTGGTATTTTATGTGTTGGTGGTGTTTGCCGATTTGTACCAGCATCTAATGGATTTTCCTTATCTGTAACAGGATCCTTTTAAAAGAAGTAAACTTTTTCGCTATTTTTGACGTTAATGTATTATGTACAAGATTTAAATTTACAATATGAAATACTTACTACTTTCACTCATAACAATGCTTACCGTAACTGCGTGTGATATCATTGAACCGCCTTATAAAAAAAAAATAGAGGTTACTCCAAGGGACACTTCTGATACGCTATCTCCATTAAGGAATGTTTTATTAGAAAAGTTCACGGGTTCAGTATGTACTCCTTGTCCTCCAGCAAATGATGTAGCAAAAGAAATACACGAAATCTATCCATTAGTAAGTATAATTTCTTATCATGCTGGTAAATTAGCTCAACCTGAACCTTCTCAAGGATATGTTTATGATTTTATAACTAATACTGGAATTGAATTAGGAGTCGCATTTTTTAAAGCACCAGCCCCTGAAAATATAATTACTCCTATGGGGGTCATAGACAGGATTGGATTTGATACACTTTCTAAAGTGAGAGTTGGACATAAGATTTGGCTTACCGAAATACCAAAACGTTTCCCAATACCATCTCCTGTAGCTATCCGAATTTATCCTTGGTATGATCCTTCAACAAGAACTTTAACAGTTTCAGGTCAAGTCCATTTTTTAGAGAATGGATTTAAAGATTATAATGTTACTCTTGCATTAGTTGAGGATAGTATAATTAAACCTCAGAAACAACCTGATGGAAGTAAAATAGTCGATTATCTACATAAGAACGTATTCCGTTCCAATATACCGAATAATGCTTGGGGAACCCCTGTATCGACTACAGATCAACCAAAAGGTTCTAAAGTAACATTTACTAGAAATTTACAATTTGCTCCTGATTCAGATTGGGTTCCTAAAAACTTAAAAGTAGTAGGGTATGTTTATAGGAATTTTAATACTCCAACAGTTTCTCGAGAAGTGTTGCAATCAACTTCCAAAAAAGTTTCAATAGTACCATGAAACCAAAATTATGAAAAAAGTCTTTTTTGCATTAATTTTAATTGTTATTTTATCCTCTTGTGATGTTATCGGACCTCCCTACAAAAAAGATAAAGTCATAGTAATTCCTCCCACAACAGATGATACGCTATCTCCATTAAGGAATGTTCTTGTAGAAAAGTTTACAGGTTCAAATTGTGGACCTTGTCCGTCTGCAAGTGCTTTAGTGCAAGATATTAAAGAAAGACTAAAAAGAGTAAATGTAGTTTCATTTCATGCTGGTGCATTATCAAACCCCAATCCTTCATCAGGTTTGGAATATGACTTTAGAACTACTGTTGGAACTGAAATTGGAAAAGATTTTTTGTTAGTATCTAATCCTTTAAGTATAAATACTCCTAACAGTTTTGTAGACAGAGAAAATTACGGAACTTCTTCAATGAGAGTTACATCTGGTGTGCTAGAAGATAAAGTTATCGAACGATTAGGAATACCTTCTGAGTTAGTTATTCGTATTTATCCTTGGTATGACCCTATTACAAAAGAAATAACTGTTACAGGTTTAGTACATTATTTACAAGATGGATTTAAAGACTTTCATTTACTATTAGCTATAGTTGAGAACGACATTGCTAAACCACAAAAAAAAGCTGATGGAAAAGTAGATACTAATTATGTTCATCAATACGTATTTAGATCGTTTATACCAGACAATTCAATCGGATCACCTATTTCTGATAGTGACCAAAAGTCGGGAAGTGAAGTGATTTTTACACGAACAATACAACTCGCTCCGAATAGAGATTGGAACCCAAATAATCTAGAAATAGTGGCGTATGTTTATAGAAACTTAGTAGCACCCATTAAATCGAAAGAAGTACTACAATCAACTTCTAAAAAAATCTCTATAGTAAAATGAACTAAATCATATAAAATTTAAAGCCCCTATTTGGGGCTTTTTTTATAGTTCGATAGTTTTAGTATCTAAGAAAACTGCATTCCCTTCGAGTGTAAAAAAGGGATGTTCATTGTTTTTGTATTCAACCCAAATAGTTTCACCACTGGTTGGAATAATTTCAATTGGGAATTCTTTGGAATACAATTCATTGACAACTAACCCTA
>Ga0105049_10000124_pt1 | contig 75400 bp, 56 predicted proteins | sample MAT06_FD_78087 | JGI IMG/M metagenome (GOLD analysis project Ga0105049, IMG submission 78087) | Freshwater microbial communities from Lake Fryxell liftoff mats and glacier meltwater in Antarctica - MAT-06 | ecosystem: Environmental > Aquatic > Freshwater > Ice > Liftoff microbial mat | place...
CAGTACCGCCTGTAATGTCCGTATACGTGTTGACGCCTTCCGAGTACGTGTAGTCAGGCAATTGCGCTTGCAACTGCGGGCTAACCCACAGAGACAAAAGCAACAACGACAGACCAATGGTAGCGTTGCGTAGCATGGCTCCTCCAAAGTTGGTATGAACTATCAAACTGTTTTCTTTCGACAAATTTTTTACGTGCAATTGAACGAGGCATAGCCCTCGTAAAGACCCGAAAATACGCGTAGAACTCGTAAAATCAAAGGCTAAACCACGCCACAGTGTGAATGGACGTTCACACTGTGCCGATAAAACGCACCCATTCGAGGTGAATTTTCACGGTAAAGCAGTGTCAGCACAAATCATACCAACTTTTTCATTTGGTAAAATTCAGGAAACGTTGGCGCTTCCAGCCCGTTTCTGTGCGTGCCAACGCCACCATGCGGATGAGGGCTGCGTACTGCGTTTGAGCCCTAAAATGCTCCAAGATGGTCGTTGCCGGACCTGACAGACGCTCATTGAAGGAGACCACCGCGTCCAAAAGGTTAGTAACTGCCTGCAGAGGAAGGATGTTACAGCGTCGCAGCGCCTCAAATGCGTTCTGACGAGTCCGAAACTCGTAGGACTTGCTGCCATAGTCAACCAGTTCTTGGAGTGCTACAGAATCCCGATCGGCTACCTGCACCTCTAGCCAGGCGATCCGCATACGCTCGTGCATGCCGTGATCATACTTCGTTGCTTCGAGAAACGCAGATTTACCATCTGGGAACCAGGCACAAAGCTTGGGAAGTACATTCTGTTCAACCACATAGGATGAATCTCGCAGTAGCCCCTCGACCGTTGAACGAAGGCTACTTGGGACGGACGGCAAGGCGGCAAGGGAAGTTTGCCGCACATCAGCGGCTTTGTCCGACAACCCGCGTACAATGATGGCCATTGGCTCTGCCGTCGATCCAAGGTCGTTTGCCTGCTGCACGGCTTCTACGCGCATTGGACTATACGATTCTTTCGACATCACATCGTTCAGCAGCGCCAAACGCTCGGCACGATGCGTCGAATCGCCCCGCATCGATTCCAAGGCGTCGAACCGGTCGATCATGTGCGGCGCCTTGCGCGCTTGGAGGAGTCGCTCTTCGAACGACTTCTCAAAGGTGAGATTCTTGATCACCACCGACGCAGGGTCGAAGAGGACAAAGGCGATCTTTCGCTTCCCTGGATTAGGCACATCAACAATCGTGCGCTGCCCTTCCACCATGGCCCTTACAGAATCCTTCGTACCATCTTGATAGTGCACTTCGATGGGAATCGGCATTCTGAAGTAGCCCACGACGTCGTCTACGGCGTGGATCTGATCCACGGTTACCGAAGTAACAGACTTGCCTGTTTTGTCAACTGCTTCATACGATACTTTATAGTGTGGCTCGCCGCCTTTATACAGCCATTCGTCGAAGAACCACGTTGGCGTTAGGCCCAATGTATCTTGAAATGAGAGCAGAAGATCATTCGTTTCGACGTTAGCGTAGGCGTGATGCTTCAAGTAGTGCTGCGTAACGCGACGTACTTGCTCTTCCCCGAAGGTGTGACGCATCATGTCGATAACGGCGGCGCCTTTTGGATAGACTCGTGCGCTGCCTGCCTTCGGGTGGACGATCGGAAGTCGATCCTTTTCGCTTGCTGCCAGAGCTGCCCTGTGCATACCGCGTCTGCTCCATTCATAGGCATCTTCCCCTTGCGTACGACGCTTGAAGAGGTGGGGGTAGAAGGTGGCATAGCTTTCTTGAAGCCATGTGCCTTTGTTACTGCGTGCCGTGATCAGGTCTCCAAACCACTGGTGCGTCAGTTCATGCACATTCACATCTATGTAATTGCGATCGATAGAGGCACGGGCGTCCACGTGGAAGAAGTCTCCAAAAACCGTCGCGGTGGTGTTCTCCATGGCACCGAAGATGAAGTCTTGGACGGGGATCTGCGAATACGACTCCCAGGGATAGGGAATACCTATCTCCTCTTCGAGGAAATTCATCGCCTCTGCACTTTGTTGATAGGTAGGGCCAACTCGGTCGTGCCATTCCGTGTAGTAGTACAGGTGCAATGGCACTCCACTCTTGCTCGTACGCTCTTCGATACCGTATTTGCCAATACCAATCATCACCAGGTAGGATGCATGCGGATGCGTCATCAGGTAATGCCAGGTACGTGTGCCGTCGGAATTATCGACGGATGGAAGTTTTGTTCCGTTCGAGAGCACTTCGTACGCCCGATCGAACGTGATGATCGTTTCGGTGATGAGCTTGTCGTTCATCTCGTCGTAGAGCGGCACCCAGTGCCGATTGTCGATGGCTTGTCCTTGCGTCCAGATCTGCGTTCGGGCGCGGTGCGTGGGATCGTCCCAGCCGGTAAAGTACAGTCCGCGACGTGGCGTAGACTCAAAGGTGAACGATATGCTGTCTGTTCGATCCCACTGCAGCCACGGCTCCGGATAGACGATCACCGACGTATCGGTAGACCGAAAGCGCACGGGTTTTTCGTCGAGCGTGGCCTGCTTGATCGTGATATCGATGGCGTCGAAGACGATGGAATCGACCCGCTGCCGGAGAACCCGAAAAACGTGCGTGACGCGGCCCTTTACCAAACCCGCAGTCGGAGCGAAGCGCACATCGATCGTCATGCGTTGCATGTCTACAGGATGCTCCCGAGGCTCGCTCAAGGGGTCTACCATACGGGTCTCGGTATGGAAGTACGGTTGGGCAAATGTTAGCGTCGCCGTAGTGGCGAAGGCAAGGAGGGATACAAGTGTGCGCATTTGGCAAAGATAACAGTGTGCATGATGAGTGATATATTCTAGCATGGTCTCAACAATTTTATCCGTCATGGCGGGTGGCGCCATTGGAAGCGGCCTTCGCTTTGCCCTTGGGCTCGCACTCCCGCAAGCCGCAGGTCGGTTCCCTTTTACGACGCTTGCCATCAACATCGTTGGCAGCTTTGTGCTTGGTGTGGTAAGCGCCCTTGCAACGCGCACCACCACCTTGAATCGGGAGCTCACTGTGTTTCTTGGAGCTGGGCTGTGTGGAGGGTTTACAACGTTCAGTACGTTGAGCGTGGAGATGTTCTCGCTGTGGGAACTGGACCGCACGTGGATGATGTTGGCATATGCCTTGGCGAGTCTGATCGGCGGTTTCCTTGCCGCCGTACTTGGCGTCACGGTTGTGACATCGCTCACGCGATGACGTTCAGCTCTATCACACTTCCATGAAAGGTTTCGCTTGAGAACGCCGTTGTTGTACAATCGAGATAACACAAACATGTCACGCAGAACCTTTTTGAGTTTCATCATCGTCCCCTTCCTACTCGCAGCATGCGGTGCATCAGGCGGCAACGATCATTTACCACCAGCCTCTACCACAAAGCAAACAACCATGACCACTCCTTCTTCCGAAAAGGCCACCTTTGGTGGTGGCTGCTTCTGGTGTACCGAAGCCGTTTTTCAGTTATTGGACGGCGTTCTCAAAGTCGAGAGCGGATACTCCGGCGGCTCGGTACCGAATCCGACGTATACGGCCGTGTGTAACGGCACGACCGGGCATGCAGAAGTAACACAGATCACGTATGACCCTTCAGTTGTCTCGTATGATGAGCTGCTGCAAGTGTTCTTTGCTTCGCACGACCCAACAACGTTGAACAGACAAGGTAACGCCGCGGGCACGCAGTATCGGAGCGTGATCTTTACCCACGACAAGGAGCAAGAGCGCATTGCAAAGGCCTATATCGATCAGTTGGCGAAGTCAAAGACCTGGTCCGACCCGATCGTTACCGAAGTAGCGCCCATCTCGACGTTCTATGTTGCCGAAGACTATCATCAGGACTACTACAATCAAAACGGATCGCAGCCCTACTGCTCGTTCGTGGTTCGTCCCAAGGTTGAGAAGTTTCTGAAGCAATTCCCGGAGAAGGTAAAACCTTCCTACAAACAATAATCATTATGCGCATTCCCCTCATCGTTCTGATCGCCCTCTTCATGACATCTCCATATGTGCACGCCCAGCATTCATGTTGCAGCATCGCAACCTCTCCCTCCATGGCGATGTTGTCTGCCGATCCATCGTTTCGAAATGCACATGATGTTCCCGAGCCATTCGTGCTTGCATCAGCCGCAGGAACGATGCGGACTGTTGAAGTGAAGGGCGGCGAGGCGACAAATGTGTATCGAGTAGAGGCAACCGGATCATCCACGTCGTACGTTCTTGTGTTTCATGAATGGTGGGGCCTGAATGATCATATCAAGCAAGAAGCAGATCGCATTGCAGCATCACTCGATCATCACGCAACTGTTATCGCCATCGATCTGTACGACGGCACCGTTGCGACAACACGTGAAGAGGCCGCCGCTGCGATGGGTGCATTGCGCGACAATCGTGCACGAGCCATCATCTCGGCCGTGATCGCTTCATGTGGGTCCAATGCGCACATTGGCACTGTGGGCTGGTGTCTGGGCGGCGGTTGGTCGCTCCAGGCCTCGCTCCTTGCCGCCTCCCAAGCAGATGCCTGCGTGATCTACTATGGTATGCCCGAGGCGAATGTTGCTACACTCAAGAAGCTTCACGCACCGGTGCTCGGACTTTTTGCCTCGCAAGACAAATGGATTACACCGGCCGTTGTAGACACGTTTATTGCGAACATGAAGGCCGCGTCGAAACTGTGCACAGTGAAGATGTACGACGCAGACCATGCCTTTGCGAATCCAAGCAATCCAGGGCACAACAAGACTCTCACAGAAGATGCCTTTGCTGCTATGATCGAATTCTTCAAAGCACACCTTGTGTTGTGAGTGTGAAGAATGTCGGTACATGATCAACCCGATGTGCCGACGTCGTTACCATGCGGGATGATCATGGTGCTGGAACGCACGTTGATCAGCCTTGCCGCCTTGCTTCCCTACGTTCTTTTTTGACTGCAGTATGCTGCCGTGGCAGGCACGACGTATATGTTGCCGCGCTATCAAGTTTTTATCCTAGCAACAACAATGCCATTTGTGGGAATTTTTCTCACTAAATTCCGTCGATGATCTCCATCGACCACCTTCTTGTAGACGAACGCGTTCTCTCTTCCCACTTTGCTTGCGATGTAGCGAAGTGCAAGGGTGCGTGCTGTACGCTGTCGGGTGGACATGGAGCGCCCGTGCTTGATGCAGAGGTGCAGGACATTCGTGATGCAACACCTACGGCATTGAAATACCTCGATAAGCGTTCGCGCGACATTCTTGCTGCCAACGGCGGTGTAGAAGGCCACGAAGGTTCATATTCCACGCGATGCATAGACGATAGCGATTGCGTCTATGTCTTCTACGAAAACGAGGTCGCGAAGTGCGCTCTCGAGAAGGCATTCCACAATGGGGAGCATGCGTTTCGGAAGCCGCTGTCGTGTCACCTCTTTCCGATTCGGATAGCGAATTTCGGTGGTCCGTACTTGTACTATGACGAATTCGAAGAATGTGAACCAGGGCGTGCGCTTGGTGCGAAAATCGAACTTCCACTGATCGAGGCCTTGCGAGATGCCTTGGTACGTGCCTTTGGCGAAGAGACCTATGAACGTTTACGTGCCGAAGTAGAATGAAGCTCGGACTATCACTCCAGACCTCGCTGTTGCAGACACTCACGCCGCAACAGATTCAGTACCTCAAGTTGTTGCAGTTGCCTGCCATGCAAATGGAGCAGCACGTGCGCGGAGAGATGGAGAACAACCCAATGCTCGAAGAGGCACTGGACGAATCAGATGCAGCGTACGAGGCAGAGCAGGCGCGCGGACAGGAGTCGACGGATTTCACGGCGCCGCAGCGCGACGAGGGACCGATCTCTCCATCCTTCGAAACACCCTCGCAGGAAACACCGGTTAGCGATCTTGCTACGGAGTTTGATCCCAAAGACGCCTTTGAATTCTATAAGCTGATTTGGGGCGAAGACCCTTCTTCCGGTCGTGCATCTGATGCACCGTACGACGACGATGAAGAAGAGACCGAGAGTATGGTCTTCAAGGACACGCCGTCGTTCACCGACGACTTGTTCGAGCAGTTGCGATTCTTGCCTATGTCGCACGAAGAGCGTTTTCTCGCACAGCAGATCGTTGGCAACGTCGATACCGATGGGTATCTGCGGAGAGACCTCAACGAGGTCATCGTAGAAACAAACACGATGATCGCCGAACACAACATTGCACTCTCTACGCCGGCCATGCTCGGTACGACGATGCATGCAACGATGACGGCCGCTTTGATCAATGAACTCCACGAGCCACTCGAGCAAGTGAATCGAAAAGAGGCAGAGTCCGTCCTCAAAAAGATCCAATCTCTCGACCCACCCGGCGTTGCCTCTCGCACCGTTCAAGAATGTCTACTCGCACAACTCCGAGCGTTACCCAAGCTGAATGCCGCACAGAAACTCGCTGTTGCAGTGCTCGCAGACACATACGACGCTTTTGCGATGAAGCACTATCACATTATTGAACGCACACTGGGCGTCACGTCAGACTATCTACGCGAAGCCATCGAAGTTATCCGCTCCTTGAATCCACGTCCGGGTGGCGGAACATTCGGCCATGAAATGAATACCGTCGCGCCTGATTTTATCGTCGAGCGTGACGAAGAACTCGACGACTTCATCGTCACCGTGAACGATTCGCGTCTGCCCTCTCTTCGCGTGTCGACTGCCTACGAACGACTCAAAAAAGAAGCCCGTTATCGCAAATTCAACAAAGAAACGCGAGAGTGGCTTCGCAAGAAGTATGAAGACGCGAAATTCCTTATCCAAGCTATACGCCAGCGTAAGAGCACGATGCTTCGTGTTATGACGGCCATTGTTGCCTTGCAGGAAGAATTCTTCCGCCATGGCCCCTCTGCCCTTAAACCACTTATTTACAGGGATGTAAGCGAGGTGGCAGGGATGGATATCTCCACCATTTGCCGCATCGTGAACGGCAAGTATGCCGTTACAGAGTTCGGCACGTTCGAACTCAAGTATTTCTTTAGCGAAAGCCTGCTTACCGATGAGGGCGAAGAGATCAGCACGCGCATCATCAAGCAGAAGATCAAAGACATGATCGATGCCGAATCGAAAGTCAAGCCTTTGAGCGATGATAAGCTGGCAAAAGATCTCAAAAAGCTAGGTTATAACGTAGCGCGACGCACTGTGGCCAAATATCGAGAGCAGTTGCGCATTCCCGTTGCGCGCCTTCGGCGCGAACTCTAGTAGCGTCACAGAACCACTCCTACCATACCCTTCAACGTGCAAGCACACCATCACAAGCACGAGTGATCGCTATGTCTATGTCGGCATGTGACATTCAACGTTGGATTGTACAGAGCAGTATGACAGTATACGGCAGAGTCAGTGCCGTACCATCGTGGGGTCCAGGAGAAGCTCACTCATCCTACCTCATGAAGATTGCTCACAAGCCGGCGCTGTATCGTCTGCAGCACATCGTTACTCGACTGGTACGCGGCGATCGCGTAACGGCGGGACGTATGGCAGAGCAGCTGGAGGTGAGCATACGTACGGTCATGCGCGACATCGACTACTTGATCAACGTTCTCCACGTTCCGATTCGCTACGATCATGGGATGAAATCGTATGTGTTGCGTGGATCGCTACCGCTGTTGTTCTCTCTCTCGTCGAACGTTGAACAGGAGGCAGGAAGTGAGGATATTGAAGAAGTGGTGTTGGTGTACGACAGCGACATGAAGAGCCACCTCGATAGATCGGTTGTACATCCTTCTCAAAAGCTGGTACAGTTGGCCGACGGGACAACACAAATGGTGTTGAACGTGGTGATCACAGATGCACTTGTGAAATGGATCATGGGGCAGGCAGGTCACATCCATGTGAAGCATCCCGCTCACCTACGTGAGCGCGTGATCGATGCGGCGCGAAGGATTCTTGCTCGTCAAAGTGGGACGCTGTGAGAAGCTATCCTTGCTTCGGGACAAAGAGCTTCATCGAAATGTCGAGTGCAACGGCGCTATGCGTTATGGCACCAACACTAATAAAGTCTACACCTGCATCTGCATAGTCTCGCAAGTTATCTCGTGTGATGCCGCCGCTCGCCTCGGTCTCTAGGCGACCGTCTACCATCAACACGCCTTTTCGCACGTCGGTGGGTACAAAGTTGTCGAACATCACTCGGTCTACACCTTTGCAAGAAAGGATCTCTTCCACGTCGTCGAGTGAACGTGCTTCTACCTCGATCTTCACAGGCGCACGTCCCTTCAGCTCATCTGTACACCGTGCAATTGCTTCCGAGATCCCGCCACAGGCCGTGATATGATTGTCTTTGATCATGACCATGTCGTACAACCCCATGCGGTGATTCATGGCACCGCCAATGCCCGTGGCATACTTGTCGAGTGCCCGCCATCCAGGAATCGTTTTGCGTGTATCAAGGATGTGTGCACCGGTCCCCGCTATCACATCTACATACTCACGCGTTTTCGTGGCAACACCACTCATGCGTTGAATGAAATTCAATGCAGTGCGTTCTCCGGCAAGGAGTGCGTATGCCGGACCTTCGACGTATGCCAACACCGTTCCCGATGGAACGAACGTGCCCTCTTGTACTTGCAGGTTAATGTCGACGTCAGAAGAAAACTCGCGAAACACCATGGGAATGATGGGCAGTCCGCAGATGATACCGTCTTGCTTCATGAGGAAGCGTGCAGATGCAGTGTTCTCGCGAGAGATCGTGCTTTCCGTTGTGATATCGCCAGCACCCAGATCTTCATGAATGGCGAATTGAATGAGACGGAGAATTGTTGCGCTGTGAAGCGGTGAGAGTGCCATGAAAGATGTTAGTCGAGTACGACGTTGGTGAACGAGAAGGAAGTACCATTGAACAATCCCTTATCGCTGAGTTTCAGCGCAGGGATCACGAGTAGGGCCATAAAGGAAACCGTCATGAACGGTGCGCGGAGTTTCGAGCCAAGTTCTTTGACGCGTGCATCAAGTGCGCTGTACTGACGTGCCACATCGTACCCATCACCGTCGCTCATGAGTCCGCCCACTGGCAGCGGCAGCACGTCGGTAACGCCGTCTGCGCTCACACTCACACCACCGCGAACTCGAATGACGGCATTGATGGCAGCTGCAATATCTGCATCGTCCACACCAGCAGCAACGATGTTGTGCGAATCGTGCGCAACACTCGAGGCAAGTGCACCGCGTTGCAGTCCAAGATTTCTGATGAAGGCAATGGCTGGAGGCGCCGCAGCGTAGCGGTTTACCACAACAATCTTGAGCACATCGCTCTGGACGTTTGAACATAGTTGACCATCTACCAACAGCGCCTCTGCGTGGATCTCGTTCGTGATGAGTTGTCCGTCGAGGGCCTCGATCACCCGCACTACATTCTTCGTAGCAGCAAGGTGCAACGAGGTGACGTCTATCTCTTCTACTTGGAAGTTGTTGATCTGTGGTGATGGAACACGAGCGATGAGCGTATGACCGTTTTCGGCAACGAGCTGCCCCTTCACGTAGGTTTGAAGGACATTGAATGTGTCGATGCCATCGATGACAATGAAGTCTGCAGGGTCGCCCTCTTGCAAAAGACCAACGGGCAGACCGTAGTGTTGAACTGGATGCACACATGCGGCACGAAGGACGTGCATCAGGTCGTACCCGAGTGCAAGCGACCGCTTGACTAGTTCGTTGATGTGACCTTCAACCAGGGAATCCGGATGTTTATCGTCACTACAAAACATCACAACGTCTGGATGCGTGCGCAACAGCGTATGCAACGCGTCATAGTTACGAGCCGCGGATCCTTCGCGAATGATGATCTTCATTCCTGCCTCGATCTTATCGAGCGCTTCCGGCAACGTAAAACACTCGTGATCGGTTGAGATCCCATGCGAGGCATAGGTACGAGCATCGTCACCACGAAGACCGGGTGCGTGTCCGTCGATCACACGACCGCATTCTTTGGCAACACGCAGCTTTTGCATCACCATTGAGTCTTCGTGGAGTACACCAGGGAAATTCATCATCTCGCTCAGATACCGCACGCGCTCATCTTCAAAGAGCGTTCGAATATCCTGCACGGTGATCTCTGCACCGGCGGTCTCGAAAATGGTGGCGGGAACACACGATGGCGCACCGAATGCGAACGTGAACGGCACTTGGGCACCATTGTCGATCATCATTCGCACACCTGGAATACCGCTTACGTTGCCAATCTCGTGCGGATCGGAAACTGTTGCCACCGTTCCGTGTACAACGGCCAGCCGAGCGAACTCTGATGGGATGAGCATAGAGCTCTCTACATGCACGTGTGCATCTACAAATCCCGGAAGGATGCAACGCGTGGAGGGTACAGCAGCATCGCGCTCAATTCGAGCGATCGTTCCTTGTTCAATGACCACACGTCCTGCATACGACGTGCGATGAACGGGGTCGAGAATCTGTCCTTCTATGATCATGGCTTTCGTGGCCTTGCAAGTGCATCGAACAACACCAACACTTCTTCTGTACGAGAAGGACCGTTCATCGCAAAGTAGTAAAAGGTCTCTTTGTCGCCCATGTTGATATACGTCTGCATCACGCCCTGACTCTTGTGCTCGGAGATCAGCCAATTGGCTGGCGTGCGATAGTCGAGTGCATTCTTGAATCCGAACTTCTGCAGCCGATCGAACACATAGATTTTTGAGTCTTGCTCTACTCGCGTGATGGAATACTTTGGCAACTCGGTGTACCGCGGACCATCTGCCCTGCCGCCTCCCATCCCTAACACCACTGGCAGCCGTGTGCCTGCAGGAAGCTCACTCACGGTTTGCAATGCAATAATGCCGGCTGCTTTGTGATGTCCGTGCGTGCTATCTGTTGGGAGCATTGTAAACACAAAATCATAGTCACCTTGCTGAATGATCTTCGTCAATCGCTGTTTGATCCAAGCCACATCCCATACCAGCTTAAGCACGGTGTCGCAATCCAATGTGTAATGTGTATCGGTTTGATCGAAGAAAAAGTAGTTCTTGATGCCCACCCATTTTCCACCGGCCATGAGTTCTTTCTTGCGGAGGGCAGGAAGTTCACGTCGGCCCACCGTCTCGTTCGTAAGCTCTAGTCCGTATACTTCACTCGCAAACGTACTGTACTTATAGCCGGCCTCGCCGTTCGTGATCACGGCAAGATCTACACTGCCACCCAATTCATGTGTGATCTTGTAGACGGATGAAGCGCAGCCACTTTCGTCGTCGGGATGCGCCGTAACGATCAAGACGCGTGGTTGCGCAACAATGGCAACAGCTACAACTAGGAAGAGGAAGGCGGCAAGGCGAACGATTTTCATGATGCTTCCTGATTCTTCGTGCGTGGATCGATGAACAGATAAAAGACGGCAGCACCAACAAGCGGTGCTATGATGGCGAGTTGCTGTTGCAGTGCCTTTGCTGATACAAAGATCCACAACCAGCCAACAATGGCGATGAAAATAGGTACCGGGTAGAGCCACATGCGCCATGGCATGGCTGCGGCGCCGATGCGCTTGCGCAGCACCAGCAAGCCTACGGCCTGTGCGATGAACTGCGTGAACACACGCATGGTGACGATGGCCTTGATGGAATCGTCAAGGGTGAGTGTAAGCGAGAAGACAATGGCAAGTGCTGCAAGGACAAGAAGCGATACCGTAGGGAAGCCCTCTGTAGGATGCTCACGTGCGAACGCACGGAAGAAGAGTCCGTCCTTTGCTGCTGCATACGGTATGCGTGTGTATCCGAGCATGACGGCGAAGAGTGACGAGAGCGCCACGATCAAGATGAGTCCGGTGGCAATCGTGGCCGCCGTTGGTCCGGCAATGTGTTCGAAGAATGTACTCACGATGAACGGCGACGCGCCAATCTGCTGTACTGGCAACACGGCATAGATGGCGAGCTGCATGGCAAGGTAGAGTACGGCGATACCGGCAATAGACATGAACATACTGCGAGGAATGGTGCGAACAGGGTCGCGCACTTCTGCTCCCAGGTGACAGACATTGTAGTATCCGAGGTACGAATACATTGTAGCAATCGCAGCCGCACCAAGGGCGCCCGCCTCTAGTGACGGACGTTGTTCAGGCCACGTCCATACCTGCGAGAACACTTCCATGTTCACATGCGTGAATCCCAACAAGATCACACTTAGTAGCGTGAACATCACCGACATCCACAGGACCACAGAGATCTTGCCTACGGCTCCGATACGCCTATAGAGCAAGAGCGTGAGAAGTAGAATGAGAGCCACGCTCAGGGCCTTTGACTGCCAAGGAAGAAGGGGCATGATGTAGGCCGCATACTTCGCAAAACCGATGGCACCCGACGTAACAACAAGTGGTGCTTGAAAGGTGGTTTGCCAGACGAAGAGGAACGACATTAATCGGCCGAGTCCGCTGCGTCCGTACGACTCTCGAAGAAAAGCATACGAGCCACCAGCCTCGGGCATCCGTGCGCCGAGTTCACTCCACACGCAGGCGTCGAAGAACGAGAGCACCGCACCGATCACCCAGGCGAGGATAGCGTACGGACCGAACCCTAACGTAGAGGCAACAACGGCCGTGGTCAAGAACGGACCGATACCCACCATGTCGATCATGTTAATGGCCGTTGCCTGCACCAACGAGAGTTCGCGCTTCATTTACGCGTTGCGTCGGCAGACCACAAGAGTTTCTCGCGCAGAAGATCGTAGTACGTGCTATCGGCGCGTTTGATCAGCTTCACAAGGTGCTCACTCTTCCGAATGGTAAGCGTCATTCCTTGTGTAAGCGTGCCAACGATCTGACCATCCACCACAAGCTGTGCTTGTGTATCACTCACGGGGAATTCGAAACGCACTTCACTTTGATCTTGAATGATCAACGGTCGAAGCGTAAGTGTGTGCGGGGAGATCGGCGTCAGGCACAGTGCCTGTGCCGACGGCGCAATGATAGGTCCACCAGCCGCAAGCGAATAGGCCGTCGAGCCCGTCGGCGTTGTGAGAATCACACCATCGGCTCGATAGTCTGCAACGTGGTGTTCGTTCACAAAGGCACGAATGGAAATCATCTTGCCGGACCCGGATCGCTCGACGAGCATCTCGTTAAGGGCATAATGTGTTTTGCCACTCAAGGTTGTTTCGAGAGTGGTCCGATCGACGATACGGTAGTTCCCTTTGAGAACATCCATGATCGCATCGTCGAGCATGTCTACGCTGAATTCGGCCAAAAATCCAAGTCGGCCAACATTCACACCCATAATCGGGATGTCGGAACCGATCAACAACTTGGCGGCAGAAAGCAACGTCCCATCGCCGCCGAACGTGATCACCGTATCGGTGAACTTCTCGTACTCATTCCAGTTGATTACTTCGCACTGAGCAGCCGTATCCTCTGGCAGCAATGCACCAAGTGCTTCGTCGACGTAGACCGCGGTGCGCTCTTCCAACAAGCGAGCGGCAACATGCGTGGCCCATCGAACCGCTTCCGGCTTTGAAGCATAGGCAAGGAGACCGAAACGCCTCATGCTGGTTGTGCTTTCTGCTCTTCGACAAAATTGAGCTTCAGTGTACTAACGGTCTGATCGAGAAATCGATCTTCTTCTGGCGTAAGATTTCCCTTTGTCTTCTCTTTGATGATGTCCAGCACATCGATCACATAACGCGCATGCTCAAGACTGCGCGTGATCTCGTTCGTTGCCGGATTCAACATTTTTCCGAGAGCAACCATGCCCTCTACTTGATAGATCTGAATGACATTTAAAAACGTCGGTGTCATGTTGGTCCTCACGTGAAATTCAATTACACAAGCATTGTTGCGAGCTCGGTCAGATAAGCGGGAACAGACTTACGGTGCGACCAGGTGTGGGCAAGCGGTACAATTTCTACCCGCCCTGCCACCTCGCCCACCATCACATCTGTCTTTCCATCCACCAGTGCCTGCACGGCAGCTGCACCAAGCCGTGCGGCAAGAACCCGGTCTCGAACCGTTGGCGATCCGCCACGTTGCATGTGACCAAGAATAGAAACCTTTGATGTGAGTCCGTAGCGCTCTTCGATGAGTTGCGACAGTTTGTAGGCGCCGCCGAGTTCATCCCCTTCGCCTACAATTACAATCGTGCGTTGGTCTCTACCCTGGGCGATGATGCGTTTATAGAGTTCTTCGATGTCCGTCATGGATTCCGGTACGGCGATATACTCCGCACCGCAGGCAACACCTACGTCCATGGCGATGAAGCCGGCGTGACGTCCCATCACTTCTACAAAGAACAACCTACCATGCGAATCTGCAGTGTCGCGAATCTTATCAATGGCCTCTGCTGCCGTATTGATGGCTGTATCATATCCGATCGTGAAGTCGGTGCCCCACAGATCGTTGTCGATCGTACCAGGTGTACCAACGATCGGAATTCCGTGCTCCTCAAACAGGAGATGAGCGCCGTGAAAGGTTCCGTCGCCACCACAGGCAATGACGCCGTCCACACCATGTGAACGCAATTGCTCCATGGCCTGCGAGCGGCCTTCGGGTTCCAGGAACTCTGGGCACCGACTGGTCTTCAAGACCGTGCCTCCACGATCAAGAATGTTGGCAGTGCGGATTCTGTCCAGCACTTCCATATGACCCGCCATCATGCCGCTATAGCCGCCAACGATGCCAATCACTTCTAGGCCGTGCTTGTGCGCCGTGCGTTCTACAGCACGTATATGGGCGTTCATTCCGGGGGCATCGCCCCCGCTGGTAAAAACTGCGATGCGTTTCATGGTTGGCGAAAATAGGCAAGGAAGTGTGTTACCAAATCGTAACTAGTGTTACGAAATTGTTCCCAATAGCTTTGCAGCGTTACAATTCGCTAACAATTCCTTAACACATGGGCTCACCATGCAGCGTTTATCCCTCGTTTTCTGCGTCCTCTGGGTTTATATGTGTTCAGTTCTCCCATCTTTGGGGCAAGGAACTGCAGGGAGTGCTGGATCTGTGGATTTCAATGACGAGGGCATCGTTTTCTCGACCGCCGACTCCACTTCGAAAGTTGCAATGCGATTCCGGATGCAGAATCAAGTTGTGGTCAACTCGAAAGACGAAGACATCACGAACATTGCCTCCACAGAAACGGCCATCCGTCGCCTTCGCTTACGTTTCGGAGGAACGCTTTTTGACCCAAGACTCTTCTTTAACCTTCAACTCTCATTTACACGAGGCGATCTCGACTTCGCAGACACTCAGTTCCCCAATACGATCCGAGATGCTGTTGCCGGATGGGCATTTAGTCCAAACCTGCAGGTTTCTTTCGGTCAGACCAAACTACCGGGCAATCGCCAACGAGTGATCTCATCGGCAGACCTTCTCTATTTTGAACGCTCCATTGTGAATAGTGCATTCACGCTTGATCGTGATTTTGGACTCTTTGCGAACTACAGACTGTGGCTTGGCGACATGCCAATCTGGTTCAAAGGTGCGGTTTCAACAGGCGACGGTCGCAATCAAGGCAGAATCGTTGGCGACGGTATTGCTTGGACCGGTCGGGTAGAGGTGCTACCCTTTGGGAACTTCACGAACGGTGGAGACTACTTCGAAGGAGATCTCATGCGCGAGAACACGCCTAAACTCAGCATCGCCGTTTCGGCAAACTCCAACAATCGACACACAAGAAGCCGCGGAACGCTAGGACCTCTCCTCTATGCCCAGCGGTCGTCTACGACCATTTACGCAGATGCACTACTGAAGTACAGTGGACTTGCACTGTATGGCGAATGGGCAACACGCTCCTGTGCAGACCCAATCACGAAGAGCACCGACGGCACCAAGACACAGTCTGTCTTCGTTGGGAATGGCTACATGGGACAAGCCACCTATCTCCTCCCATTCGATCTCGAGTTGGGGGCGCGCTTTGCATTTGTGCATCCAGACGACGTCATGCGTGGACTTCCAGAGGGTTTCAATGAAACAACGATCTCTGGAATGGCCGTGTACCACATTAAGGGCCACCGAATCAAGTTGATGAGCGAGGTTATTCACGATCACCAGCAGAATCTGGCCTCCCTCGCAGCGGTAGATTTTTGGACGATCAGGCTTGGTATGGAATTGGGCATTTGAACATACAGCATTACTAAAACGTAACGGCAATGTGTTCCAACTCTTAGCTCGCGGTGGTCTTCCTCTCCGTAGATTTGTACACTCAATTCACAGGACTCCGATCCATGTTGACATTCATGCGTAAACTGGCTCCCTTCATATTTCTGATGTGGTTGCCAACTCTGCTTCCCGCAGCCGCACACCAGCGTATCACGATCAAAGGGTCGGACACGATGGTGATTTTGGTACAGCGCTGGACCGAATTGTATCCTGAAAAGAAAAACGTCGAGTTTCAGGTAACAGGCGGAGGTTCCGGAGTTGGAATCGCAGCACTGATCAACGGCACAACGGACATCTGCGCATCGTCACGTCCCATGAAACCGGCAGAGATCGACCAGCTCAAGGCCAAGACCGGTTCTAAAGGCATCGAAGTTCGTGTAGCTCGCGACGGCCTTTCTGTGTACGCACATAAAAGCAACCCCGTGAAGCAACTCACTATCGAGCAGATCGGTAAGATCTTCAAGGGCGAGATCACAAACTGGAAGGATGTCGGAGGTCCAAACAAAACCATCGTGTTGTACAGCCGCGAGAATAATTCCGGAACGTACGAGTTCTTTAAGGATCACGTACTGAACAAGAAAGACTTTGCCGCTCAAACACAACACATGGCCGGTACAGCAGCTCTCATCAATGCCGTGTCAAAGGATCCGTTCGCCATCGGCTACGGTGGTGCTGCCTATGCCAAGAATGTTAAGTCCATTGCCGTTGCTGTAGAGGCCGGAAAACCTTACGTTCTGCCAACACAAAAGACGATTCTCAGCTATGAGTATCCCATTGCACGCTTCTTGTACTTTTACTTGAAGGCCAGACCAGAAGGCGACACCAAGAAGTTCATTGATTGGGTGATCGGCAAGGGTGGACAGAAGACCGTTCAAGAAGTTGGCTACTATCCAATCAAAAAGTCGTAACCGGAACAGCTCATGAATCGATTCAGCGCTACGAGTAAACGATTCGGCGAGCATATCGCGGAATGGACTATTCGTATCGTGGCATCGATCTCGATCTTGGTGATCTTTCTGATCTTCATCTTTGTGTTTCGAGAAGCAGCCGGACTCTTTACAGGAGAACAACAATCGCAAGCAGCGGCCTCGGCCGCTGCTTCTGCTGGCACCGCAGACCAACAACAGGAAGTGTACAATCCAGAAGAAGAGGCAGACACTGCAACTGTTGCACCGGCAAATGCGAACGATCAAGACGTCTATAATCCAGATGCCACCATCGAGGAACCAACACCGCAAACTGCACCGGCACCGTCTTCGGAAGCTGCCACAGAAGCACCAAAGAGTTTGTGGGAAAAGCTCACCGGTTCCATTTGGCAGCCTGTGTCCGAGAACCCGAAGTTCGGCTTGATACCACTGTTCATTGGAACGGCAAAAACAACGATTGTTGCCATTGCGATCGGCGCACCACTCGGCATCCTTGCCGCCTTATACACCGCCTTCTTTGCCTCGGCTCGCGTTCGCAACATCGTGAAGCCAACCATCGAGCTCCTTGCTGGATTTCCCTCTGTGGTGATCGGATTCTTTTGCTTGACGATCGTGGCAACGTTCTTACAAGATATTCTTGGCACATCGTTCCGATTAAATGCACTCGTAGGTGGATTCGGACTTTCGCTTGCCGTGATCCCTCTGGTGTTCTCGATTGCTGAAGAGTCGCTCACCGCCGTACCGCGCACTCTTCGCGAAGCATCACTTGCACTTGGAAGCACCGAATGGCAAACCGCCTATCGCGTGATGTTGCCCGCTGCGGCACCAGGTGTCTTTGCGGCCGTGCTCCTTGGTGTGGGCCGGGCCTTTGGCGAAACGATGATCGCCCTCATGGCCACTGGAAATGCAGCAATGAAGACGTGGAGTGTGTTCGAGCCCGCGCGAACATTTGCAGCAACCATCGGTTCAGAAATGGGCGAAGTGGTGTGGGGCTCGGAGCACTATGGCATTTTGTTCTTGCTCGGCTCGATGCTCTTTCTGTTTTCATTCGGTTTGAATGCGGTTACAGAACTTTACGTCAAGAGCCGACTCATCAAGAAGTTCCAAGGCAAGTAATACGTGTCAGTTTTTTCCGGACATCTCCCCGCATCTAAACGCGTTCTCGGCTTATTTGCCGTGCTCGTTGCAGCGTTTGCTGCCGTTGCCATTGTGGGCTTGATCCTTTCGATGTTCGGCATCTTTATTGTTGGCGGCGCACAGCATTTGTCGTGGTCGTTCCTCTCTGAAGCACCACGCAACAACAACATGGAGGGCGGGATCTTCCCCGCCATTTTCGGAACGGCCTTGTTGGTCTTGATCATGTCGATCCTAGGCGTTCCGATCGGCACGGCTACGGCCATCTACCTCAACGAATACGCAAAGCAGAATAGCGTCTTCGCACGCGGCGTTCGCTTTGCAGTAAACACGCTTGCCGGTGTGCCATCTATCGTCTTCGGTTTGTTCGGAGTTGGCTTCTTCGTGCAGTTCCTTGGGAAAGGAATGGATGGGGCATTGTATGGCAGCATGGAGGCAAAGGTGTTCGGGCAAGAGAGCCTCCTCTGGTGCTCCGCAACGTTGGCCGTGCTTACGCTTCCTGTGGTGATCGTGGCGGTTGAAGAGTCGTTACGCGCGGTGCCACGCGAATTGCGCGAAGCCTCATTGGCACTCGGCGCAACAAAGTGGCAAACGATCATCAAGGTGGTATTACCAAACAGCGTTACCGGAATTCTCACGGGATCGATCCTTGCCGTGAGTCGTGGAGCCGGTGAAGTTGCTGCCATTCTCTTTGTAGGCGTTGCATACTCGATGGATGGCAACGTTGGTCTTACCGAAAAGTTCATGCACTTGGGATATCACTTGTACGTACTCGCAACACAGTCGCCCGATGTAGAGAAAGCGCTGCCACTGCAGTACGCAACAACTCTTGTCTTGCTTGGTCTCACATTCCTGTTGAATTTTACTGCGATCTACATTCGCTCCCGACTCCGCACGAAGGCTTGATCATGGCAAAAGAAACCTCAATAAAAGCTCGGACGCAGGCCTTCTCGTTTTTCTACGGACAGAAACAGGCGTTGTTCGATATTACTATCGATATGAACGAGAATCGCGTTACGGCGTTCATCGGTCCGTCCGGATGCGGGAAGAGCACCTTCCTTCGTTCGATCAATCGCATGAACGATCTGATCGAATCCACGAAGCATACTGGCCTCATGGAAGTGGATGGTGTTGATGTGTACGATAGCGATGTGGATGTAGTCACGCTCCGACGTCGCATCGGCATGGTGTTCCAAAAGTCGACACCATTCCCGAAGTCCATCTTTGAGAATATCACATATGGCCTTACCCTTACGGGGAGGAAGAGCAAGTCCGAGTTGGAAGAAGTGGTGGAATCGAGCTTGCGCAGGGCAGCGTTATGGGACGAAGTGAAGGATCGACTTCACTATTCCGCCCTTGGACTCTCAGGTGGACAGCAGCAACGCCTGTGCATTGCCCGGGCCGTATCTGTGAATCCTGAGATCCTGCTCATGGACGAGCCTTGTTCTGCCTTGGATCCGATTTCTACAGGGAAAGTGGAAGAGCTCATCACACAACTCAAAGACCAGTACACCATCGTCCTCGTCACGCACAACATGCAACAGGCGGCTCGCGTAAGCGATTACACGGGCTTCTTCCTTATGGGGAAGCTTATCGAGTTCGATCGCACACGGACTATTTTTACGAGTCCGTCCAAAAAAGAAACGGAAGATTACATCACCGGACGATTCGGTTGATTGCAAGGGCCAGACCATGAACAGAACATTCGAAGAAGACCTCGATAAACTTCGTACACGCCTGATACGAATGGGTTCGCTTGTTGAAGAGCAAATGGAGTTCGCCATTCGCGCTCTGAACGAGGGCAATGCAGAGCTTGCAAAGATTGTTGCGGAGCGAGATGATAAAGTAGACAAGCTTGATCTGAAGATCGACAAACAGTGTCAGCGAATCTTCGCCCTGAACCAACCGGTGGCGTCCGACCTTCGATTGTTGCTCACGGCTGTGAAGATCAACAATGAACTCGAACGCATTGGCGATATGGCTTCGGATCTTGCTTCGATGGTGCTCCATACGCCGGCTTCCGTTGAAATGGCACGTCGGATCAACTTCTCTCGCATCACGACCATCATGTTCAAGATGTTGAAGGCTAGTCTCGATGCCTTCATCAATAATGATCCGGAAATGGCTGCCCACATTCTGCCTACAGACAGCACCGTAGATACACTGTACGATTCACTGCGTTCCGAAGTGGTGGAATTGATGAAGTCGGACGCGTCGTTGATCGACACGGGCGCAAGTTTGCTGATCGCCCTTCACGACGTTGAGCGCGTGGCAGACCACGCAACGAACATTGCCGAGAACGTGATCTTCTTGGTAGAAGCAAAGCTCGTGCGGCACCGTGCGGTGAACGACGAGCAGAGCGCCTATAACCCGCTAGAACCGATGGCAGACACAGACAACGACTGACAGCTTTGTCGTATATTTCGCTCCATGTCCACCACCACAAAAGGCATCATCCTTGCCGGAGGCAACGGCACCCGTCTCTATCCGATGACGGCAGCCTTCTCGAAGCAGCTTCAGCCTGTGTACGACAAGCCGATGATCTACTATCCGCTGTCCACTCTCATGATGGCCGGAATACGCGATGTGTTAATCATCTCAACGCCGCAAGACACCCCCACGTTTGAACGCCTGCTAGGCGATGGGTCCCGATTGGGCATCACTATCACGTATCGCATTCAAGACGCACCACGCGGCATTGCCGAGGCCTTTTTGATAGGCCGCGACTTCATTGGCAGCGACAATGTTTGTCTGATCTTGGGCGACAACCTCTTCTACGGCAAACTTGACTTCCTGCGTACAGCGCTGGACGTGACCGATGGCGCAACGGTGTTTGGATACCGTGTTACAGATCCTGAACGCTACGGCGTTGTGGAACTGGCTGCCGACGGAAGCATTGTGAGCATTGAAGAGAAACCCGAGCATCCGAAGTCGTCACTCGCAATTCCCGGACTCTACGTGTACACGTCCGACGTATGCACGATCGCTGCCGCCCTCAAGCCTGGCAAACGTGGAGAACTAGAGATCACCGATATCCACGCAGAGTACTGGAAACAGAATCGCCTGCGTGTAATCGAAATGGGGCGCGGCATTGCATGGCTCGACACCGGAACGCCCGAGAGTTTGATCGAGGCGGGTACGTTCATTCATGCGATTGAAAAGCGACAAGGACTGAAGATCGGTTGCTTAGAGGAAGTGGCCCTGAATCGAGGCTTTATCTCGCACGATGAGTTTCGAGCGACTGTCGAGGCCCTTCCCCGTTCTGACTATCGTCGTTACTGTGAGGAGCTGTTGTGATGCGCGTTGCACCTAAATCCATCGTCACCACGTTCCAAGAGTTCTTTCAGTCGTCCACGTCGGCCGGCGTCGTTATCATCGCCTGCATGGCACTCGCCCTCGCATGGATCAACTCGCCGTTCTCGGCGTCGTATCACGCACTCCTAGCCACCCCGCTCAATATCACCGTCGACACGTTTCAACTTGATTTTACCATCGAGCATTTTGTCAACGATGGATTGATGGTGGTCTTCTTCTTGGTGGTTGGGCTCGAGATCAAGCGTGAGCTACTTATTGGCGAACTGTCGTCGCGAAAAAAGGCCATGCTTCCAATCATTGCCGCTGTGAGCGGCATGGTCGTTCCTGGATTCATCTATGCGATCTTCAATGTAGGAACCCCCGCCATTCGAGGCTGGGCCGTACCCGTTGCAACAGACATCGCCTTTGCCTTGGGGATCCTTGCGCTGTTCGGCAATCGCGTGCCACTTGGCTTGAAGATTTTCCTTGCGGCACTTGCCATTGTAGACGACCTCTTTAGCGTTGTGGTGATCGCCTTGTTCTATACAAGCACACTCCACATTGCGAGTCTCATGTGGGCCGCCGTCATTGTTGTGATCTTGATCATCGGCAACAGATCGAGCGTTCACTCGCTGTGGTTCTACGCACTTGCCGGCATCGCTCTATGGTTGTGTTTTCTGTCGAGCGGAGTGCATCCAACGATCGGCGGCGTTGTCCTCGCAATCTGCATCCCATCTCGATCTCGCATCAACCAACGGTCGTTCTTGCAACGAACACGAGAACTGGTGAACAGGATTGTCGCCAGAGAGGAAGAACAGCACGATGCCGTTCACGCATTGGAATCTCTCTGCGAGCGTGTGCAATCGCCGCTGCATCGCATTGAGCACAGCTTGCAGCCGTGGGTTGCCTTTGGCATTATGCCACTCTTTGCCCTTGTCAATGCAGGTGTTGCGTTCAACAGCAGTGTCGTCACCCACTTGATCTCCCCCATTTCGCTCGGCATTATCTTGGGTCTCTTCCTTGGAAAGCAACTTGGTGTGTCCTTCGCTGTGTGGCTAAGCGTACGCCTGCATTGGGCAGAACTTCCGGCCAACGTCACCATGCGCAACATCTATGCCGTGTCCATCTTGTGCGGCATCGGATTTACAATGGCATTGTTTGTTGCACATCTGGCCTTTACGTCCAATGAAGATCTTGAAGTTGCGAAACTCAGCATCCTTGTAGGATCCTTCATCAGCGCCATTGTTGGTTCTATTCTGTTGCGTTCATCACTACCGAAAACTCTCCCCACATGATTCTCTATGCAGTAACTGTTGGTGTGCCTGTTGATCTTGCAGACGGATGGTCGCCATGGACGCAATCGGCACCTATTCCGGATGTGATGGCCTTGCGTAGTGTAGAAGAAGTGGTAGCGACATTCACCGCATGAATCCTCGTTCGTGGTTCACGTCTGCCGTTGGAAGAAAGAACGCAGAGGCAACAACAGGCATCTTGTTGTTGGTCTTTCTTGTAGAGCACATGGTTGGCAATTTGTTCTTGCTCCACACAGACCCAGCGCCCTACCTATGGTATACCGCCACCCTCGGACACTCGATTTTGGTGCGCATTCTCGAGATTGCACTCTTTGCACTCTTCATCGGTCATATTGTGATCGGCTATAAGATCCGCTATCATCACCAACAGATCTTAAAGCAGAAATCGCATCTTCGTGCACCGAAGAATCTCTTCACGCGATATGTCTCGTACACCGGTCTTGCCATACTTCTCTTTATGGTGGTGCACTTGTGGAGATTCTTTGTGCCGAATCGAATCACGATGGTCGATTCTATCGACCTCTATGCCGAGGCACAGGCAGCGTTCTCGAGCGTGTGGTACACAGCGTTCTATGTAATTGCCATGGCAATGCTCTCGTTCCACTTGGTGCATGGAATTCGCAATGCAGTAGTGAGCTTTAAGCGGATTCCAAAGCGTTGGATCCCTCGACTACGAAAGGCGTCTGTATATGTGGCTGTGATCGTACCCGCCGTACTCTCCTACACCGTACTGCACATTCTCGTACGATCTCTGATCAAGTGATCAAGGCGAGTTGTTCTCGTTCCGACCGTTTGAGTCCGCTTACCACGAGCGCATACGATTCATCGATCATCTTGGTGATCACGTTCATGGGTACACTGCTATCCATACGCACGGAGCTCCAGTGCTTCTTATTCAGGTGATAGGCGCCGTGAATAGCGTCATATCGCTCGCGTAGATCAATGGCGTGCTCTGGGTTGGTTTTCAACGACACCGATAATGGAACCGCGTCTAGTCCGGCAAAGGCAAAGATCTTTCCCATCACGCGAATCGTGAGCGTGTCTGGACCAAACGGTAGGTCTTCCGACGTGCCGGGTTTCGCAAGACAGTACGATCTGAACGATTCAATGTCCATCGTGAATTCTGAATTCCTCTACAGGTATTCCGCCAATCAAGTGCTCTTGAATAATGCGCTCAAGAACTTTTGGCGTGCAAGAATGATACCATACGTTTTCAGGGTGCACCACGGCGATGGGTCCCATCACGCATACACGCAGACAGTTCGCCTTTGTACGAAATACTTTGCCGGGCTCACTAAGGTCGAGTTCCGACAGGCGATCCTTCAAATAGTCCCATGCCTTGATCCCTTCCTCCATGCTACAACACTTGGGCTTCGATGGATCTGCACACAAAAAGATGTGGCGACTGTGCGAGCCAATGCCGAGCTTCGCGGCCTTCTCGTCTAGCTTGTCGTGAAGAGCGTTCTCTCGTTTACTCATGATGCATCCTCTGTGTTCGTGAGGTGGCGTGCAAGTGCTGCACGCAGATTGTCGGGAATGCGCCGTGCTGTGCGCGTTGTGGCGTCTACGCACACCGTGGTGCAGGTGCCATGCGCCGCTTCGGTACGTTGTTCGTTGTGTAGTCGCACAATAGTAAAATCTTGACGGAACGATGCACGGCCGATCTCACCAATGTGCAGTTCAACATCTACTTCGTCGTCCAGCAGGACGGGCGCAAGGAAGTCGACGTGATACTGCACGCGCAGAATGTAGACTCCAAGCGCTTTCATTCCGGCATCGGAGTAGGGATATCCGCAGTCACGCATCAACTCTGTCTCTGCGATCTCAAACAACCTCGTGCATGTTCCGAAGTACATGATCCCAGCTGGATCACAATCGCTCCACCGAACTCGGTCGCGAACGATCACTTCTTCACCACCAGTCCGTTCAATGCGGTTTGTAATACCGAACTCATTTCTCCAAAGATCTCGGTGCTACAGTAACTCAGTGCCTGCACCATGCCCTTGGTACCAGAGTAGAAGTACACCAAGTACGTCACATCCACACCCTCGTCCTTCATCCCGATCATGCAGGCCGTAACAGGCGTTCCATTCACGGTAATGTTCGCACGTTCCTGAAGCGTTACTTCCTTTGCAGATTCTCTCATTCCTTCTACGAATGCATCGATAAAGGTATCGATGTTCAAGAATTGCTTCTGCGAAACAACAGCTACAAAGGCTGTTCCATCTTTGTGCGTGTATTCTACATCAGCACCTTCGATCGACGGCTGCTTGTTCTTCTCCCACACCTTGGGGTCGATATAGAACTGAGCGTTGGCCGTGAGTGCGACCTTCTTCGTTGCGGACGCCGACTTAGTGTACGACTTCTGCGCATGCATGGAAACAACGCCACAGAGGACAAGCACAAGGATCGCGGCTGCAGAGCGAGCGCGAAACATCAAACGGATCACGTACGACACATATACTCCACAGAGAATGGACATTGCGGCTAACGGCCACACTTCAGGTTTGATCTCGGTTTCCATGCCTAGTGCAACACGTACGGCCCTGCCGAGAGAAAGCACCGTTGCAAGCAAACCAAACACCATCACCGCAGCCGATGCCTGGAACACAGGCTTTTCAAATTGTTTCTTGCGTGCGAGAAGTGTGAGTGCAAACAGGATCGCTCCAAAACTGGCAGGGATCAAGGCGGCAGGGCGCTGTAACGCAAGAAACGATCCGGTACCAACAAGTACCAAGAGCGAAGCAATCACAAATCGGAAGCGCTGTATCATGCGCCGGGTACATTCAATGAAGTGAAGAGTGCTTTTACATCTACCACAGACATCGTGCCCTTATCGCCTTCGCCATGCTTTCGTACTGCAACGGCATTTGCATCGATCTCTTTCGAGCCGATCACGAGAGCATAGGGGACCTTCTTCTGCTCACTTTCTGCGATCTTGCGACTGATCTTCTCGTTGCGAAGATCAACGTGAACTCGGAATCCCATGGCCACGAGTTCCGCTGTCAGATCTGTTGCGTACGAATAGTGCGAATCCGCAATGGGCAACACACTTATCTGCGACGGGGCCAGCCAGAACGGGAAGTTTCCTGCATAGTGCTCGATGAGAATCGAGATAAATCGCTCCATCGAGCCGAACGGCGCACGGTGAATGATCACCGGACGGTGCTTTACATTGTCGCTGCCAGTGTATTCGAGGTTGAAACGCTCGGGCATCACGTAGTCTACTTGCACCGTGCCAAGCTGCCATTTTCTGCCGATGGCATCGCGAACAATGAAGTCGATCTTCGGACCGTAGAATGCGGCTTCGCCTAGACCGATAAAGTAGTCGAGTCCCATCTCGTCGGCAACGTCTTTGATCTCTTGTTGGGCAATGTTCCAGAATTCGATATCGCCCCCGTACTTCGATTCATTCTCGTCGCGGAAGGACAGTCGTGTGCTCACTTCCATACCGAAAGTGGCGAAGACCATCTGCGTGAGTTCAGCAACATTCTTGATCTCTTGCTTGAGCTGATCGTGTGTGCAGTAGATATGGGCATCGTCTTGTGTGAAGCCGCGAACACGCGACAAACCATTCAGTTCGCCTGACTGCTCATACCGATAGACCGTCCCAAATTCTGCGAGACGGAGCGGCAGGTCGCGATACGACCGTGGCTTCGACGAATAGATCTGATGGTGGTGCGGACAGTTCATCGGCTTGAGCAAGTAGTACTCATCCTCGATCTGAATTGGCGCAAACTGCGACTCTGCGTAATACGGATAGTGACCGGAAGTTTTATACAGTTCCAGATTACCAATGTGCGGCGTAATCACCTCTTGATATCCGCGCTTGGTTTGCTCTTCGCGCAAGAACGCTTCGAGACGTCGGCGCAGCAGTGTCCCATTCGGAAGCCACACCGGCAGTCCTCCACCAATCATAGGCGTGATCATGTAGATCTCGAGTTCACGTCCAAGCTTGCGATGATCGCGGCGCTCTGCTTCTTCGCGCTGCTTGATGAAGTCTTCGAGTTGTTGCTTCTTTGGGAACGACACGCCATAGATACGTGTAAGCTGCTTGCGCTTCACGTCTCCACGCCAGTACGCACCGGCTATCGACAAGAGCTTTGGATACTTGATCATTCCTGTGCCGGGCACGTGTGTACCTCTGCACAGATCGGTGAATGCACCTTGTCGGTAGAACGTGATCTCGCTGTCTTTCAATCCTTCGAGGAGCTCGAGTTTGTATTCGTCGTTCTTCTCCGTGAAGTAGGCAACGGCGTCGGCCCAGTTCATTTCGATACGCTCATACGGAGCATCGCGCTTCACGAGCTCCATCATCTTGGCTTCGATCGCGGGCAGGTCTTCGACGCTCAACTTTCTTTCTCCCGGCAGATCGACGTCGTAGTAGAAGCCCTGCTCAATAGGAGGTCCGATGCCGAACTTCGTTCCGGGGTACAGCGCTTCGAGCGCTTCTGCCATTAAGTGGGCCGTAGAGTGCCAGAAGATTTCACGACCGGTTTCGTCGTCGAACGTGACGATGCGTACCGACGCATCTGCCGTGATTGGGCGAGAAAGGTCGTACGGTATATCGTTCACAATAATGCCCAGCGCAACGCGCGCCAGACCTTCGCTGATGCTCTTTGCGAGTTCCATGCCGGTAGTACCGGAGGCCACTTCGCGCACATCGCCGTTGGGGAGGGTGATCTTAATCATGGAGGCAAAATACGAAACCCCGCCTTGGGCGCGGTCTTACGCCTCTGATACGGCCTTGGGGGGACGTCTGCTTCCATCGTAGATCTCGTACTCGAAGAGCCTGCACTCAAGATCTGCACTGTACAACACTGTGCGCTTTTTGGCTGCCAATCCCACGTGCTTGACGAGTTCGATGTTGCCGGTAAAGATGTAGGCCCAATAGCCTTTGCACTTCTGTTTGAAGAAGTCGCCTATATCTGCATACACGTCGATCAGTGTTGCAACGTTCCCCAATCGCAGACCATACTCGGGATTCAAAACAATCGCTCCAGGTGCAGGAGGAATGGGTGTTTCGGTAAAGTCGCACACACCAGTTTCGATCAGGTGCAGAACGCCCGCGGCTTTGGCGTTCTCACGCGTGGCTTCGATAGCACGGCGGTCGTTATCACTGCACAACACAAAGGCCGATTTACTTTTCCGTTCCTTGCTCCTTGCCTCCTTCACCATTGCCTCGAACACTTTCGGATCGTACGGCTGCACATGCATGAAACCAAAGTTGTTGCGCGTGAGGCCCGGGGCGCGGTTGATGCCAATGAGTGCGGCCTCGATGCCAAGTGTTCCGCTGCCGCACATAGGATTTACAAAGAACGTGCCAGGCTCCCACTGCATGGAGAGGATAACGGCGGCGGCGAGCGTCTCGCGCATGGGGGCCTTGTGTGGGTTCAATCGATAGCCACGGTCGCTGAGCGACGTGCCGGACGTGTCTACGTAGATCATGGCTACGTCTGCGTGCCAATACAGGTACAAGACGGCGTAGTCGTTGCTCGACCCGCTGTCTGGGCGCCGACCCGTCTTGTCTCGAATACGATCGACCACGGCGTCTTTGCACTTCACATTTGCAAACAACGAATTGTCGATACTCGGTGTTTTCACACTCGAGACAATGCTCACATATCCATCTGGATCGATCCATCGTTCCCATTCCACACTCTTGACGCCTGCATACATGGCATCCGGAGATGTTGCCGTCCATTCATGCAGTCGCAACAAAACTCGGTGGGCAGTGCGAAGCCACAAATTCAACCGCATACAATCTTCGAGGGTGCCTTGGGTTTCGACGCCGGCCTTATGCATGGCAACGATGGGTAAGCCAAGGGCTTCTACTTCGGCGGCAAGGAGGCGAGGCATTTCGAGCGGACACGTGATCAAGATCGGATACATTAAAACTCCACGTGAACGCGAATGGGAAGGACGTGCACCGGACCGCGATCTGCGTTATATCCGGGATGCATCAACAATTGATAGGTAGGTGTGACCCAGAAGTTTTGATCGTGCATATGAATGCGATAGTAGACTTCCGATATGATCTCTTCCGCGTAGGTTAGTGCGCCATCTCCGACCATAAAACCAAGTCCACCGCGCGCAAGATAGATGCGATGTGCTTCGGAAATACCATTCACGGCCACGGCAACACCAACATAGTCTTGCTTTCTTCCCCAGTGCACGCCGTTGGCCAAGAGTCCAATGGTGGCGCTTCGGTCGATCTCTGTGAAGGCCCACGTCTCGTTTGCACCATCGTTCCAGCCGGCGCGTGCGAACAGGCCGAGCCATGGATTCAGCGCGTGCTCGAGGTTCACTCCTACACCATATTTTGTTCGACCCACTTGCCGAGTGCTCACCACACTTGGCGCTGTACCAGGTTGTGCCTCTGCAACTGCTTGGACATAGCTACCCATGTTGGCGTGCGTGAGATAACCAAGAATGCGAAGTGTGCCGGGTGTTTCGTCGTCGTCATATCGATACTGAAGTTCGACTGTTTCGGAATGTCCGCGCGAAAGATCCCACTCGAGTTCAGGTCCGTTGGCCGTTGTTGGCACGAGCGCAGACGAGATCCGCGCGCCGAACGCACCTCGTGTGTAGTCCAGCACGAGTCCCACTGTATATCCGCGTGTGTTCGCCGCATAGTCCCATGCGCCACTGCTCATGAACGACCAATTCAAGAACTGACCTCGCGGATCGTGCGAGTAGGTGTTGTTGTCGAAGAAGTCCGACAGACTAAACGTACCCGCCGTGATTCGTAGTTCATCATTAGCTGACGGCTGCAGGAGGAACTGCGCATACAGTCGAGCGACGTATGCTTGAGGCGTTGGATCGCCAACACGAAGCGTCTCGCCATTCGGAAATCCCGCGGCACCAAGTGCACGACTAAGTCCGGCACCACCAGCTAACTCCGGATCGAAGCGCAGCAAGATGTTCGACGATACATGCCACGTAAAGAAGAATGTGGTCGTGAGCGACGTGGCAGCTTCTGATGAATCAGACATGCTGTTCGTGCCGCTATAGGACGCGGGGAATGCAGGGTGGTACTGCGTTACCGTCGTCATCTGAAAATGCACGTCGATGGGAGACGATGTCGTATCGTCTTGGGCTTGCAGGAGGGTAGAGAAACAAAGCAGCCATAGGAGCTGCGCTATACGACAAGTGATCATCACGCAACTTACGGCAGAGGACTCGTATCGAGCTCCATTGCACTGAGGATCTGCATCGCCTCTTCGCGCGACGTTCCACACATGTCTTGGCGTGGTTGGAGTGTGCCACAGAATGCGGGACGTTCAGGCAGACCGAACAACTTGCAGGTGAGGTCTGTGTTGAGCTGAACGCAAGGCACTCCGGCAGGTTTTCCGTTGGGCATGCCGGGTATGGCCGACGTGATGGAGGGTGCAATGCAACACGCTGCACAGGCGGCGCGGCAGTTCATGGCTTAGCAACCACGTCCGACAACGCCGCGACGAATGCATCCACGTCCGCCTCTGTGATGATATACGGCGGAACAAGGCGAATCACCGTTCCGGCCGTTGCATTTGCGATCACGCCTCGCTCTAGGAGAGCTTGCACAAACGGTGCGGCATCTACACTTAGCACGACGCCCTGCATACAACCACGTCCGCGTATCTCGAGTACAACACTCGGATGCTTGCGTTGTACCTCCAACAATCGTGTATGCAAGTACGATCCGATGTGCCGTACATGCTCCATCAGTCCATCGCGCACTTCTTCGAGAACGGCGATGCCTGCAGCACAGGCAACAGCATTACCACCGTAGGTGGTGCCGTGCATTCCGCGATCAAATAGAGCCGCAGCTTCTTCGGTTGCAAGCATGGCGCCAAGGGGAAGTCCGCCACCCATTGCCTTCGCACAGATCACAATGTCTGGCTTGATGTTGTATCGCTCAAAGGAGAAGAACGTACCTGTTCGACCGATCCCTGCTTGCACTTCGTCTGCGATGATGAGCACTCCATGATCTCGCTGAGCAACGACAAGGGCATCAACAAACTCTGGAGTTGCCTCGCGCAAGCCACCTTCTCCTTGAACGAATTCCAACATGATGGCACATGTGTTTGCGTTGACGTGTGATGTGATTGCATCCACGCTGTTGTACGGTAGGACGAGGGTGTTTGGAAGGAACGGACCCATCCCTTCTTTGTACAACGGCTTGTCCATGATTGACAATGCACCATATGTACGACCGTGAAAACCGCCTGTAAAGCCAATCACGTCGGTCCGTGCTGCCTTGCTACCATACCGCCTTGCCATCTTGATCGCCCCATCGGTGGCCTCGGCCCCGCTGTTGGTGAAGAAGACTCGCTGATAGCCCGATGCCTCGCACAGAAGCTCTGCCAATCGGATCTGCGGTTCCTGATAGAAGAAGTTCGATACATGCATGTATCGCTGCGCTTGATCGATAACGTTCTGCACAACATGCGGATGCGAATGACCAAGGGCATTCACCGCAATGCCGCCTAGGAAGTCGAGGTAGACAGCACCATTTGTGGCGGTGATCCGGCATCCCGATGCAGAGGCGATCTCGATGGGGAGTCGCTTATAGGTTTGAAAGATGACGTTGTGTTCACGTTCGGTAAGACTGCGCATAACTACTTTTTCAGGATCTTGATCTCGACGCGTCGGTTGAGCTGTCTGCCTTCGTCCGTCGCATTGTCGGCAATCGGTTTCGTCTCTCCGTATCCAACGCCTACGATACGACCAGGCGCGAGCTCACCCATCTGCATGATGTGATCTGCAACAGCCTGCGCTCGAGCGTGCGAGAGCTTCATGTTGTAATCGTCTGGTCCAACAAAGTCTGTATGTCCGGCCACTTCGATGATCATCGCTGGATACTGTTTCAAAATCTCTGCAACGCGCATGAGTTCCGGATGCGACTGAGGTCGGATCGTTGCCTTGTTGTAATCGAAGAACACATTCTTCAACACGAAATACTGTCCTACCTCGATCGGCACCAAGTACAAGTCGCGCTTGATCTCTTGATACGTAATTACTTGCGTAAGATCGATGTTATCACTCTCGCTTAAGAACCCTGTTGCCGATGCGCGAAAGCCATACTGATAGCCGGCTGGAAGCACAATCTTGTATTCACCTGTGAGCGGCGTGGAATGTGCTTCTCCGGCCGGAGAGTTCGTTTCCGTGATCTCGTATACGATCTCTGCAGAGATTGGCTCTCCGGTTTTCTTGTTCAGCACGCGACCATAGATGAGCACCACCGGACGTGGTCGAACACGTTCCGGCAACCCAACACGGAAGATGTCCCCTGCACCAATCGTATTCGAGTGCGAAACGTAGTAGGCATAGTCACCTTTGGCAGGAATCGTGTAATACAGATCCCATCCGGCAGTGTTGATCGTTGGACCGAGATTCTCCGGCGTCGACCAATTCGTCCACGATGAGTCGAGACGTCGCGCCACGAACACATCATACGATCCAAAGCCACCATGGCCGTCCGACGAGAAGTACAAGGACACTCTGTCCGACGACAAGAAGGGAGTGAGTTCATGCCCAATCGAGTTCAGAACAGGTCCCAAACTTGTTGGTTCACTCCACGAACTATCTGGCTGCAGGAAGCTAACGTAGAGATCCTTTCCACCCTTCGTGTCTTTGCGCTCTACAGCCATCACCAACGTACGACCATCGTTCCCAAGGGAATACTCGGTATAGGTGGCAAGGTTGTAGAAGTTCTTGATCTTCACTGGACGTGGCATCTCCCAACCGCCGGATATGCGACGAGATATAGCAACACTTCGTTGTTGCTGCTGATGTGCTTCGCCATACGAATCGCCCAACAGGATGGTATTTCCGTCGGGAGTGATAGACAATAGGTAGTTGTGATCTCTGTTGTTCAGCGGCGGACCAATGTTCTTGGCCTGTCCCCAAGATCCGTCTGCCTGCATTTCAGAAAACCAAATGTCTTGACGTGCTCCACCAAGATTCTCGGGGGAGTCGCTACGAACGAAGTACAACGATCTTCCATCCGGCGAGATCACCGGAAGAAGATCGTCGTATACGCTGTTCACCATTGGTCCGAGATTGACTGGTTGGAACGTCGAGTCTATGATCCGTTGCTGTGCAGAGAGTGGTAGGGCAGCAAGGAGGAACGCTATCGTGAGGATCGTACGCTGCAATTATTTCCTTGTGATCTTCATCGAGATCTTGTCAAGTGGGTTATCGCGCTCGTCGCGTGGCGAGTTTACAATGGCATCTGCCACTTCCATACCCGTCACCACTTCGCCGAATACCGTGTACTGCCCGTCGAGGAAGGGAGTATCTGCAACACAAACGAAAAACTGTCCACCAAAGCTATTCGGATCGTTCGTACGGGCAGCAGAAATTGAACCGCGCTTGTGCTTCACCGTAGTGCTGAATTCTGCAGGCACCTTTGTTGGGAAGCCACCACTACCCCACGATTCCTTGGATCCCATTACAGAGTTCGGATCTCCACCTTGGATCATGAAGCCCGGAATCACACGGTGGAACGCAGACCCATCGTAATAGCCTTCCTTTACGCGCTCATCAAAGAATGCGCAGTGCTTAGGAGCAAGTTCGGGCATAAGGCGCAAGACGATCTTGCCAAGTTCCTTACCGCCTTGTGTGACGGTGATAATGTATTCAGGTGCCTTGGCTTTTTCGCCGGCAACAACCATCGTGACTGCGGCAAGCATCAGAATGCCTGCCAGGGAGAGTGTGTGGATCATAAGAAGTGAGAAGTGAGTAAAGTGAGAAGTGAGTAAAGTGACAAGTGACAAGTGACAAGTGAGAAGTCAAGTGAGAAGTGAGTAAAGTGACAAGTGACAAGTGACAAGTGAGAAGTCAAGTGAGAAGTGAGAAGTGAGTAAAGTGACAAGTGACAAGTGACAAGTGACAAGTGAGAAGTCAAGTGACAAGTGACAAGTGACAAGTCAAGTGAGAAGTGAGAAGTGAGAAGTGAGAAGTGAGAAGTGAGAAGTGAGAAGTGAGAAGTGAGAAGTGAGAAGTTAACGTGGTTTGACGTTGAACGACTTGATGACGATGGATTTCTTGGGTACGCCGTCGGTGTCCCCGAAAGAGCCGGGTTCTACGTCGACGGAATTGATCTTTGCTACAACTTCCATGCCATTCAGAACGCGGCCAACGATGGTGTACTGATACGGAATTGCACGTGCATTCGTGTTGCAGATGAAAAATTGACTGGTTGCGGAGTTAGGTGTGGGCTTGTGGGCCATGGCCACAACACCAGGCTGATAGCCAATTCTGGCGCTAGGTTTCATAGAGTCCAATTCGTCGGGAAGCGGTTTTCCGTCTGCCGTTTGTCCTCCTCGCCCCCATTCCGCCCTCGCAGATGCATCCTTGGTCTTTGGGTCGCCCATTTGAATCAAAAGATCTCGTGCCACTCGGTGAACGAGTATTCCGTTGTAATAGCGCTTTGCAGCGAGGGCGGCAATCGTGTTCACCGCTCGCGGAGCATCGATGCCGTAAAAACCGATCGTGATCGTGCCCATCGACGTTGCCAGCACTCCCACGTGTGTGATCACAGCGGTGTCTGCAGATGCGTGATGTGATGTATCAACCACGCGAGGCGTTGGCGCCTCCATTTGCTGCATTGGTGGTTGCTCTACGGTCCTATTGGCGCCATCGGCGCAGCCGAACATCACAAGAGCAAAGACAACGACATATGCAATTCCAACGAAAGATCTCATGGCTGTACAATCCCTGCGGCGATCAACGAAAGCAGAATGCCACCAAGGACGATGCGATAGACGATGAAGACCGTCATGCGATGTGTCCGCAAGTAGCGTATCAAAAAAGCAATAGACCAATACCCAGAAACAAATGCCGCAATGGTTGCGACCAACAATTCCGTTCCTCCGTCGCCAACAGAGATATGCTTGATCTCGTGCATGAACTCAAGCACTCCGGCCCCCAAGATTGCAGGAATCGACAATAGGAACGAAAAACGAGCTGCACTTTCTCGCGTCATCCCGCGAAAGAGTCCGGCCATGATGGTTGTTCCACTGCGAGACGAACCGGGCATGAGTGCAAGCACCTGTGCGAATCCCACGACAACCGCATCGATCATTCCTAGGTCTTTCTCTGTCCTCTTCAACGTTGCAATCCGATCTGCGATCCAGAGCAACACCGCAACGCCGATCATCGACGACGAGATCAACACAAGATCTTTCGTGAGCGAACCTTCGATCACTTTCTTGAGCGCCATACCAACCACTACAATGGGTACACTGCCTACGATCACGAACCACCCCATGCGCGCATCCACACTTTGCTCTGCAAATGGTTTGCGGCGAGAGCCAAGATTCTGCGTGAGGAAGGCGGCAAGGATTGCTCGGATGTCCTTCGCAAAGTAGACGAAGACGGCGGCAAGTGTTCCGAGTTGAATGGTGGCCATGAACGACGTCCAACGTTCCGGATGCGCAGGGTCGTGCGCACCTAAGAGCGCTGATGCGAGCGTGAGATGTGCTGTGCTGCTTACGGGGATGAACTCCGTGAGGCCCTGCACAAGCCCAAGTATGATGGCGTTGATCAACGTCATGCTTGTTGTGATGTAGAGTGTGCGTTAATGTGCTTCATACCAACTATTGCCAATTCCTGTATCGACAATCACAGGAACTCCAGTAAGCGGTAGTGCCTGTTCCATTTCGTGTTTAACCATGGTGCGAAGAACGTCTACTTCGTCTTCGAATACTTCAAAGACGAGTTCATCGTGCACTTGCAACATAAGGAGTGACCGCAGACTAAGCTCCTGCATGCGTGCATGCACGCGGATCATGGCCAGCTTCATCATATCGGCAGCCGTCCCCTGTATAGGCATGTTCACGGCGGCTCGTTCCGCTGCGGTGCGCAGGCCTCTGTTGTTGGCATTGATCAACGGGAAGTGGCGTCGGCGTTTACAGAGGGTTTCGGCATAGCCGTTCAAGCGTGTAGACTCAATCGTCGAGTCGATGTAGTGCTTGATCCCACCATACTTCGAGAAGTAGTTGTCGATGATCTGCTGTCCTTCCGTACGACCGATGCCGAGCTGCTGCGCCAAGCCGAAGGCGCCTTGACCGTACATGATTCCAAAGTTCACCGTCTTGGCAACTCGGCGCTGATCAGACGTGACATCTTCGATTGGCACATCGAACAACGTTGCGGCCGTCGCACGGTGAACATCTGCACCCGAAGAAAATGCAGCCAACAATCCCGGGTCTTGCGAGATTGATGCCATGATGCGCAATTCTATCTGCGAATAGTCTGCCGAGAAGATGAGGGCATTCTTGTGTTGCGGTACAAATGCCTTGCGAATCTGCCGCCCGAGTTCTGATCGAACAGGAATGTTCTGCAGGTTCGGGTCGGTAGATGAGAGACGTCCCGTTGCGGCAACCGTCATGTTATACGTTGTATGTACACGACCTGTTTGTGCGTTGATCAAGCGTGGGAGCGACTCCACATACGTGCTGCGAAGCTTCTCCACTTGCCGGTAGTCTAGGATCATCTGTGCGATCGGATACATTTCCGAGAGCTCCGTGAGCACGCTCGCATCCGTGCTATAGCCCGTCTTCGTCTTCTTCGTGGCGGGCAACATGAGTTTTTCAAAGAGTACTTCACCGAGTTGCTTTGGCGACGAGATCACGAACTCTTGACCGGACTCTTTCCAAATCTCTTGCTCAAGTCGAACCGCTTCGTCGCGCATGAACACGGCCAACTCTCCAAGTGCCGCCGTGTTAATGGCAATGCCATTGTACTCCATGTCGATGAGTACTTCCTCTGCCTTGAACTCGATGTTAGTAGCGAGATCTATAAGTCCTTCGCGTTCAAGCGCTGGAGCTAGTATGTTTCGGAGCTTGAGTGCCACGTCGGCATCCTCTGCCGCATAGTCTGCAACGCGCGCCGGATCTACTTCCGACATGTTCAACTGTGATGCACGCTTTTCGCCGATAAGCGTTGTGATCGAAATCGGTTCGTACTCGAGCCACCGCGAGGCGAGTGCATCGAGGTTGTGCGGCATGTCAGGATCGAGGAGATAGTCTGCCAACATTGTATCGAAGGCAATGGGGCGGACGCGGACGTTGTAGCGTTGGAAGATGAGTGCATCGAACTTGAGGTTCTGTCCGCACTTTCCAACCGACGGATCTTGCAGCATCGGACGTAGTGCATCTATCACTGGTGTTACCGGCAAGAGTTCCGCATGCTTGTGATCTTCGGCCGTGAAGAGTCCACCCGGATCCGACGTATCTCGATCATCAACGGCCACATAAAACGCCCTACCCTCTTGTACGCACAGGGCAATGCCTACAATGCGGCACGCCATAGCATCGAGTCCGGTTGTTTCGAGATCGACGCTAAGCAACGTGCTTCCTGCCAGCTCCTTCATCATATTCTCGAACCCACCCATGGTATGTACGAGTTCATACGAATGCTCAACATCTCCAATGCGTTTCAAGTGGGAGGGTGGCGGGGCATCGGAAGGAGATGAGAACGTCGCAGACGGATCCGATAACGTCCCTGCCTCCTCGCTTCCTTCCGCCATCTTCTTGTACTTATTGCGGATCTGATGAAATCCCATAGTAGCAAAGAAGGCGTCGATATCGGCAAAACGAATGGGCCTACGATGCAGGTGTTCGCGTACGTGATTGACAGGAACGTCGAGTGCAATCGTAACAAGTTTCTTGGAGAGGAAGGCCATGTCGCGATGTTCAATGAACTTCTTGCGCACAGATTCTCGCTCAATCTCTTCAAGATGTTCGTAGAGATTTTCTACGGTGCCATACTTCTCGATGAGTGGGATGGCCGTTTTTTCGCCTACGCCTTTCACACCAGGAATGTTATCGGACGAGTCGCCGACCAAGGCAAGCACGTCGATCACATGGTCGGGCTTCACGCCGAATTTCTCTTTCACGCGCTCGGCATCGTACACATCGTATTGGGCGACGTCTTTGCCGGGACGGAGGATCTTGACGTGATCGTCTACGAGTTGGAAGTAGTCTTTGTCCGACGTGAGGCACAACACCTCACGTCCGCTCGCCGCTTCTCGACGTGCGATCGTGCCAATGATATCGTCTGCCTCCCAGCCCGGAAGCTCTACTTGCTCCAAGCCCATCAGTTGGATTACTTCCTTGATGCGACCGAGCTGCGGGACAAGGTCTTCGGGAAATGCATCTCGATGCGCTTTATACTCTGCATACATCTCGTGCCGAAACGTGGGCTCTTTTGTATCAAAGACCACGGCGATCGCTTCGGGATCGTACTTTTCAAGGAGCGACGTCAGGATGTTCACAAAGGCAAATACGGCGAATGTGGGCTCGCCATCCGAAGTCTTCATGCCCGTGCGCAGTAATGCGTGATAGGCGCGGAAGACCAAGGACATTCCGTCAACAAGGATCAATGGGCGCATGGAACAAAGATACCGTATGTTTGCCCGCATATGCTTCCCGACGTCTGGCTTTATAGCGGCTTCGTGCTGCTCGTCCTATTCCTGCTGGCCTTAGACCTCGGGATTTTCAACCGTACTCCCCACGTGGTGCGCCTAAGCGAGGCGTTGGGGTGGACTGCCGTATGGGTTACCCTCGCTCTCGCCTTTAACGGATTTGTCTACGCCACACGAGGACCTGTGGCCGGCAAAGAGTTCTTTGCCGGGTATCTGTTGGAGCAGTCGCTCTCGGTTGACAATATCTTCGTCATCATTCTTGTGCTGCGATACTTTAAGGTTGCGCCGCAATACCATCATAAAGTTCTCTTTTGGGGCATCATCGGCGCCCTTGTGATGCGTGGATCGATGATCGCACTTGGCACGGCCCTGCTGTATACCTTCCACTGGATCTTCTACATTTTTGGCGCCTTCCTGATCGTGACGGGCATTCGGATGGCCTTGAGTTCGGAAGGGTCCGACGAGATCCGCGAGAACTTCTTTATTCGGTGGCTGCGCACGCATATGCGACTCACCTCCGAATTCCATCAAGACCAATTCACCATTCGCAAAGACGGCGTCCTCTATGCCACGCCACTGCTCTTGGTACTGCTGGTAGTAGAGGCAACAGACCTTGTCTTTGCCTTCGATTCCATCCCCGCCATTTTTGCCATTACACGAGATCCATTCATCGTGTTTACGTCGAATGTCTTCGCCGTGATGGGTCTGCGGTCGCTCTTCTTTGTCGTGGCCGGCGTGATGAACTTGTTCCATTTCCTGAAGTATGGTCTCGCCGCGATCCTTACGTTTATTGGCGCAAAGATGATCGTAGAGGAATGGTTCCACGTTCCAATCGACGTTGCGCTAATCGTGATCGCCAGTGTGCTGACGATATCGATTTTGGCCAGCGTGTTGTTCCCCGAGAACGACAAGGCATGAACCTGTCCACCGCCTGCGTGCTTGTTGTTGCGGCGAGTGTGCTTGCTGCGTGCGCATCGTCGTCGAAGATCGAGAAGACCGGAGATGCACGGATCGACGACGTTCTTCATACCGCAGAATCCCTGCTTGGCGCATCGTATTGTTCCAGTGGGACCACGCCAGAATGTTTTGACTGCAGTGGATATGTGTCGTATTGTTTTCGCCACACCTCCCTGCTCCTTCCCCGCTCTTCTCGCGACATGTATGCATGGCAAGGTGGCAAGGATGTGGCTAGGTCTGCGCTTCTCCCAGGCGACCTGGTCTTCTTCAATACCGGCGGCGAACGCATCTCGCATGTGGGTATCGTGATCGGAAACGACCGATTTATCCATGCCTCTACTTCGATTGGTGTGATCATTACCTCGCTCAACGATGCGTATTGGAAGTCGCGCTACATAGGAGCGCGAAGAGTGTTGCGATAGTGTACAGTGTATCTTTGTTGATACTGTTTCTGAGAGAATCATGACTCGACTTCTTGCCTTCGTCGTTGCCGTCGTGGTAACGCCCATCGTCCTCTTCGCAACCACGATCACCGGTAGTGTTACCAGCACCACAGGCATTCCGTTGAACAGTGCCCATGTGCACTTGGCCGATGCATCTGGCAAGCCAAGCGCAAGCGCGCCCGTAAAGAAGAACGGAACGTATACACTCAAGTCGAACCTTCAAGGACTGTACTACCTTTCCTTTACAAGTGCAGATCACCGCATGGTGTCGCAACAACTTCTGCTACACGGTCAAGCCACTGTGTCTGCCGATGCCGTACTCACCACGAATGCACTGTCCAAGGATGTAGACTCTGTATTGATCATCGGAGACTTTAACGAGTTCGATGGTGTTGTACCAATGTCGAAGAACGGCAACGGAACGTTTACGTATGAAGTAGCATGGAACAAGCCAACACTTCGGTATCAGGTGCAAGTCTTCTCAAAGGGAATGACACCAGCGATGCTTCGGGAGTTGCACACCGTTAATGGCACACAGTTCGATGCTGTTGAATACGATAGTGGCGGAGATTATCGAAGCATTGTGAAGGTGAAAGGCGGAAAGGCGAAGGTCATGTTCGATCCAGTATTGATCAAAACTTCTCCAGTGAAGTCTGGCTCTGTTTCACTGTTGAGTGAGGCAGACAACAGGTACACAACGTACATGCTTTCGACGTCTAAAATGATTGGTAAACTGACTGGAGCATTTCGAGTTGTACAGCGTGATACCGTGAAAATGAAGGGTCTTCAGGATACGGTTCATGCACAGATTGCACGTGTGATGGCAGAAGCGATCGACCCGGCAGACGTCATCCTCCACGACCTACGAACAGTTCGCTTGCTTTCGGTCGCCGAATACGCCAACGATCATCCGGATGCGGAGCGCACTGCTATCTGCAACGTGTTTACAGCAACCCGGCCCTCGTCCCCCGCATGGTCATGCGAACCAATGATCATGAATCAAGGCGTTGCCGTATGCAACGGCAACGATGGCGGATACTATACAAAAGTGGTGGCAACGAACACATCGAACGGCGTACGTCCGGTTGTGCTGTACTCAATGATCGAAGCTGCTGCGGAGAAGAATGACAACGCGACGGTACGAACGCTCTATGCGCAACTGCTCAAGGGCTATCCAACGCATTGGATGTCGGACAGAGCTCGCAAAGAATATTCGCCAGACAAGAAGATTCTCGTTGGCAAGCAAGTGCCAGCTTTCTCGTATGTAAGTCTTGACGATTCGCGTGTGACGTTCACATCGGAATCGTACAGGGGCAAGTATGTGCTGATTGATCTGTGGGCAACATGGTGCGGACCGTGTGTTGCGGAAATGCCGAACCTGCACAAGGCGTATGAGAAGTTTAAGGGACCAGACTTCGAAGTCCTGAGTCTTTCGATGGATCAAGACAAGGAGCGCATCACTCCGTTCCGTCAGAAATGGGCAATGCCATGGAATCACGGCTTTGCACCTGGGGTTTGGCAAAGTCAGATTGCTGAATTGTTCGAGGCGAGCAGTATTCCCAAGCCGATTCTTGTTGGCCCCGACGGCAAGATCATTGCGATCACGACGGGTTTGCGCGGTGCTGATCTTGAGAAAACGCTGACTACGTATCTGAAGCGCTGATCTCTACCTGCTTTAGTAGCGACAGTACTTCGTCTACCATCGGCTGCTCTTTGATACTCTCGAAAATCGCAAGTGACTCCTGAAGATCTGTACGGGCATCTTCTGTTGCACCAACTTCGTGGCGAAGCATGCCGCGAGTATAGAGTGCGATACCAAGGCCATAGAGATCACCAATGGCTCGCTTCGTTGTGATGCTCTGTTCAATGAGCGCTCGCGCATCATCCCACCGCTGCTCTCTATAGGCGAGTTGCGCAAGGTTTGTACGCAGCGACGACGCACCTACAACGTCGCCAATTGTGTCGTGCAACGTCAGCGCCATTGTGTATCTCTCTCGTGCTTCTGCAGTTCTGCCAAGGTTCAACAGTGCGATGCCTGCATTGTTATGTCCGCGCGCAATGCTTGCCGTTGATCGTACGCGAACAAGGGCTTCGATCGCATTGTCGAACAATTCGAGCGCTTGTTCATTTTCTCCTTGCACAACAAGGATCCTGCCCATGTTGGAGAGCGCGATACCAAGTCGCTCATCGTCTCCAGCTTCCTTCGCTGCATCAACCGAGAGTTGGAAATAGGCAAGCGCCTCGGATTGTCGGCCATACGTTTCTTCTACGATTCCAAGTCCACTTAACGCTGTAGAGATACCACGTGTATACGAACAACTGCGAGCGCGTTCAAGTGCCCGCTCTGCAAGTGAGGCCATCAAAATCGGATCGCCTTCCATGTTCGCGCACGCTGCCATCCGACAGTCGATGTCTACAATGCGTTCGTCATCATGCAGTTGCTCAAACAGACTGCGTGCCTCTTCAAAGTCTTGCAATGCCTTGCTCAGCACACGCTTGAATTGTTTCACTGTCCCACGCAACGCAAGAGCAGCGGCGCGGGTAACTGCTCAGATCGTGTACGACCTTCAAGCATCACCTCGAGTTGTTCAGCAATGGCTGCATGAACAAGCTCTCGCTCTTCTCCACCTAAGCGCGCATACAGGGCACGATGCACGATCACGTTCGTGAATTCATAGGCGGATATATCTTCTCCATACACTCGCTGTTTCCCGAGTGAACGTACAAGCACATGATCTTGCTCTGCCTTGCGCAGATGCTGTGCCAGTGGCAATGCGGCAACGCCAGTGATCGAACGCACGATTGTTGACGTAAACGTTTCTCCCTCTGCGGCAGCAGCACACAAGACGTCGCGGAGCGAAGGGTCGAGCCGGCGCAAGCGCTCGTCAACAATGGCCTCTGCCGTTCGCGGCAGACCGATCGTATCAAGATCCACCGTGCCACCCTCCGGCAACAACTCCACCATGCCTTGGACAACAAGCGGGTTGCCACCACTGATGTGGGCTAGCTTGTGAATATCTACTCGCTCTGAGGTTGCGCCGATCATCACGCCAATTTCTTCGGTGGACATTGGCTCTACGGTCACCGTTTCGCACAGACCGTATCGTGCAAGCTCACGCTGTATGTGAAGGAGTGAATGTTCTTCACCGCCACGCGAGGTGCGCACGTCGTCCGGTCTGTAGGCAACAACGCACGTCAAGTTGCCCTTTGATGCGCGGGCAAGAGCAAAGAGAAGATTGATCGATGAATCGTCGGCCCAGTGTGCATCGTCGATCATCAACACCACTCGCTGTTTTTCTGCCAGGGAGCAGAAGAAACCAATGCATTGATGGAAGACGTGCTCTCGTGAGACAGCCTGTTCTGGCGCCGATCCAGCTGTTCGATGATCGCGCACGATGGCCACGGTCTCTGCCGTGGATTCGATCACGTCGCCAACGATCGGGATAAACTTCACCCATGCAAAAGCAAGGTCTACGATAAGTCGCTTCGTTGTAGATGTTGGCGCTTCGTCTGCCAACTCGCGCATCAGCGACACCCATGGATGCAACGCCTCTACTGCGCCAACGTGCATGCCCGCGATTGGCGACGAACAATCCACGTCGGCAACGCAAACGTTTGCATGATCGCGAAGGATGTCTGCCTTGGTCGTTCGCAACAACGTCGATTTTCCTATACCGGCCTCGCCGGTAACAAACAGCACTGGACTCGTGCTTGAAAGGCACAAGTCCAGTATCACTTGTTTGGTGGTGCTACGGTCCAACGTTCATCGCTCGTCGGCACTTGGTCCGTACAATCCCGGAACGGGCACATCAAGCAAACGCAAGTACACGCTCAGCTGTCCGCGATGATGGACGATATGATTGAAGCACATATCGCGCAACACGGCGCTCTTCGGCATCGTGAAGATCACGTGATCACCATGGCGCAACGTCCATGCATGTGCAAGGACGTCTTCTGTGGCTGTCGAAAGTGCGGTACGCGCCGCAGAAGTTTCTGCATCGAAGATCGACAGAAGTTCCTCACAGGTTTGCGGCTTTGGCTGCTCCATCGGCACAGACAAATCTAATTCTGACTGTCCGACCGTCATCGTGAACCACCCTGGCATGGTCGCAATGTGCGTGGCCAGCTTCCCCAACGTATAGGACTTTTCGTGTGGCTTCCACTGGAGGTGTTCGTCTGGCACACGTTCGAGCATTTTACGCGTATTCGTAGACTCGTGATCGAATTCTGCTATAAGCGACTGCATTCTTCCCTTTTTGAAATGGTGAGTGGTAGGTTTGGCGTTCTGGCACCTTCGAAATTACATCGCGGGACTTCATGCCACTGCTTCGATTAGCAATTCATCAAGCGTCTTCTATCGGCTTGTCGGCCTCTTATCTCGCAGCGCTGTACGCTATCGCAGTACGAAGGAATGGGCCTGTCTGGATGGCATCGAACCGCCAGAATGGCAATTACCTTGCCGCCTTTCTGTCCTTTTGACATGATTTTCGAGTTTGGCACGGTTCTTCAAGGCTTGTTTCCGGCGTGAGAGAGCACTCTCGCGCTCCATTAACGAGATCATCAATGTTCACCTCAAAAGGACCCCACAATGGGAAAAATTATTGGTATTGACCTTGGCACAACGAATTCGGTTGTTGCCGTCATGGAGGGCAACTCGCCCATCGTGATCGCGAGTAGCGAAGGCATGCGCACAATTCCGTCGATCGTTGCCTTCACGAAGAGCGGCGAGCGACTTGTAGGACAGGCTGCAAAACGCCAATCCGTTACGAACCCAACAAACACGGTGTATTCGATCAAGCGTTTCATGGGTCGCACCATGAACGACGTAACCGAAGAAGCAACGTCTGTTCCCTATGCAGTTGTTGCCGGCGAGAACAACAGCGCACGCGTCGACATTGACGGACGTCTGTATTCACCGCCCGAGATTTCTGCCATGATCTTGCAAAAGATGAAGCAGACAGCAGAAGATTATCTCGGACAGAAGGTCACCGAAGCCGTCATCACTGTTCCTGCATACTTCAACGATGCACAACGTCAGGCAACGAAGGATGCCGGTGAGATCGCAGGCCTTACGGTACGTCGTATCATCAACGAACCAACAGCCGCTGCTCTGGCCTATGGCATGGATAAAAAGGGACAGAACCAAACAGTGGTGGTGTACGATCTTGGTGGCGGGACGTTCGATATCTCGATTCTCGAGATAGGAGAAGGGGTGTTCGAGGTAAAGAGCACTAATGGCGACACGCACTTGGGCGGCGACAACTTCGATCACCGTCTGATCGAATTCCTTGCCGATGAATTCCAGAAGCAAGAAGGGATCGACCTGCGCAAGGATGCTATGGCGCTGCAACGTTTGCGCGAAGCCGCAGAGAAGGCAAAGATCGAACTGTCGCAGATGCTCCAAACAGATGTGAACCTTCCGTTCGTAACGGCAACAGCAGATGGTCCGAAGCACTTGAACATCTCTATCTCGCGCGCAAAGTTTGAATCACTCTGCGTCGATCTGTTCGACCGTTCACTCCGTCCGTGCGAACAAGCACTGAAAGATGCAAAGCTCACTCCGTCGCAGATCGACGAAGTAATCCTTGTTGGTGGCTCTACTCGCATTCCAAAAATCCAAGAGCTCGTTAAGAACTTCTTCGGTAAAGAACCAAACAAGGGCGTGAATCCGGATGAAGTTGTGGCCGTTGGCGCAGCAATCCAAGGTGGTGTGTTGGCCGGCGATGTGAAAGACGTTCTCCTTCTAGACGTCACCCCGCTCACACTCGGCATCGAGACCATGGGTGGCGTACTTACGCCCATGATTCCAGCGAATACCACGATCCCGCATCGCAAGACAGAGACATTCTCGACAGCATCAGACAACCAACCATCCGTAGAGATTCACATCCTACAAGGCGAGCGTCCGATGGCCAGTGATAACAAGTCTCTCGGCAAGTTCCACCTTGACGGAATTCCGCCTGCATCGCGCGGTGTACCGCAAGTGGAAGTAACGTTCGACATCGACGCCAATGGTATCCTGAGCGTTGCGGCAAAGGACAAGGCCTCGAATAAGGAGCAGTCCATCCGCATCACCTCTTCAAGCGGACTTTCGAAGGACGAAGTCGAGACGATGAAGCGTACCGCTCAAGATCACGCAACAGAAGACAAGAAGCGTAAGGAAGAGATCGAACTCCGCAATCAGGCAGACAACCTTGTGTATTCGTCCGAAAAGCAGATCAAGGAATTCGATGAAAAGCTTGATGCTGCCACAAAGGAAAGCATCACGAAGGCAAAGGATCGTTTGGCAGATGCGCTCAAGAACAACCAAGCAGACATCAGTCCGGCCATGGATTCCTTGAACCAGCTCTGGAGCGAGGCATCGTCCAAGATGTACGCTCAGGGCGCACCAGACGCCGGGCAGCCTGGCCCAGAGGCAGGCGCACCCAGCGGCGAGGAACCACAAGGCGGCAAGGTGGAAGAGGCAGACTATACGATCGTCGACGAGAAATAAGTCGGCCATTGATGCAGATTGATGAAGCGGGTCGGTGCAGCAATGTGCCGACCCGCTTTCTCGTTACGAGCGGCTCGTCCACGATGCGTATACTTGCGCTATGAGCGCTACCACCAGATCCACATACGTTGAACTCACCGAGCATACATCCCAGCAGGTGGCGCTATTCGCGTCGCTCGTTGTAGGAGGCTGCGTTGTGTTGATGTTGTTCGTTGCAACTCCAGCGATGGAGACGTTCTTCCGATCGTTCTTACGAAGCGAGGTCCTCCACGATGGACAGAAAGTGGTGTATCGCATCTCCGAGAACCGTTCAGAAGAGATCATTGAAACTCATACCGTGGGAACGTGGGCTCTTGTCGATGAAAGGTCTGCTCGTCAGATCGCAGAGCGACCCGACATTCCCGTTCCAGCCGAGTACATCTTTAAACCGCTGATCTCCCTCACACCTATTGTGTTCGTGGCCAGCGTTCTCCTTGCCGCCATTATCACAACCTTGCTCCCTCCGGGCATTGGCCTTGTCCGTCAGAAGATCGAACGAGAGATCTTGAATGTTCTGGACAGACTTGCATGGTCGCTCTACGGAGAACATACCGCCGAAGAAATCAAGACGCTGACGCGCGACATCACAACGGCGGATACGCGCAGACTGCACGATCTTGCCAAGATCTACAACGTCCACTATACCGACCTTGAATTACTGCAGCGTGCATTGCAATGGAGAGTTTCGAGTGGACTCTCGCAGTTGATCCATGTGCACGCTGGCGTGAAGTTCTATATGCGTGAATACTTCACAGATAGGTACAGCAATGCGGTGTTGGGCGTAGTGTATATCGGCGCCGCTATGCTGATCATCGTGATCGGCATTCGTGGATTGAAGTTCCTTCCCGCCTCTGACCCTTCAGTGGTGCTTGGTGCATTGAGTCTGGAGTTCATGCTGCTCATCACGTATGCTTCGGTGTTGATGTACGGCAGACAAGAAGATCAAGGCGGATTCGATCTTGCACGCAATGCTACAGCAGGTACCCACGCGATATCCAGCGGCGATGCAGATGCAGAGCAGTTGCTACGTGCATTCCTCGGTGTGCATCGTACTGCGTCGGGGGAGAAACACAATGACTGACCTCCAGCCCCTGATCGGTAGAGCAGACGCATGCGACCGAATCCTTCAGGCATGCGAGCGCACCATGAAGGGAAGTGGCGAAGTCTTGATCGTGCGCGCAGAGCCCGGCATGGGAAAGAGCGCTCTCCTTACGTGGATACAAGACGCATGTAAGGCCACTCTTCCAGACCTAACGGTTCTTCGCGTGGATTGCCGACCTCCCATTGGGTCGTTCCATGCAGGTGGCATTCAGCCACTCCAACCATTCGGTCACGCCATCGAGCAAATGTATATCCACAGCGGCACTGCGGCAAAGAAGCGCCTTGCGCTGAACATCGGCATGTCTGTGCTTGCGTCCATCCCTATCGCCGGCGATCTGTTCTATGCCGTAAAGGCCATTTCGCAAGACGTGAGTGAATACAAACGCGAGACCTCTGCACTCCAGCGAAAGAAACGCGCGGCAGTCGAAGAATGCATTGAAACGCTAACCGCCATTGCCGAGCGCCAACCGTACGTGTTGCTCGTAGACGATGGCCATTGGGCCGATAGCCAGAGTGTGGAAGTGCTGCGTTCATTGGTAGACCTTTCGCACCGACTCCCATTGCTCTTGGTATGGACAGTAACGTCTACCGTTTCTCAACGCATCAATCCAACGCTCACGTCGTTGATGCATACGCCGTCGATAGCAGATCACACGATCGGTCTGCAGGCACTATCACTCGATGAGAGTTCCGCCATCGTTCATGCATTGGCGCCAAGCCACGACGTCTCCGCACCTATCCTTGCGCGTCTGCACGATCGGACTGCTGGCATTCCCGGAATCCTCGTCGAGTACGTGAAGTACCTCGAGCGAAATGGCGACTTCTCCGACGATCTCGCCGTAACGGTCGGCGAACATCCAAACACAGATATTGTTCTTCAAGAGATCCCCGAAGCAGATGCGGTGATCTTATCACTTTGCGCAGCAGAAGGTCAGGAGTTCACAGCCTTCATGATCTCTTCGCTCATGAACACCGATGTTCTTACAACAGTGCGCGAACTTCGCCGGATTCAACAAGCAACAGGATTGATCAAGAGTTTGGGCATGCGAACTCGATATGGTGTGAAGACCACCACGTATGAGTTCGTGCAGTCGTTCGCCTACACGTATTTCCTGCACCGTCCCGAGTATGAAGAACGCAAAGCCGTCCACCAACGTATTTCGGATGTGCTTCAAAAGGAATTCTCGCAAACACCACACGACGAGATGCGTTCGCAGTTGGCTGTCTTCATTGCCGCGCATAGCGCTGAAGCGGAAGACTTGGTAACCACCGAACGCATGCTCGCTTTGTCTGCCGATCACGCGCACTCCGTAGGCGCCGATGATATTCGGGGTTTCATCATCCGCGATCTTCTGCCGATGTATGGCGGTGGTGTCGAGGACGACGTGGTTGCTCCGGCTGATACGTCATCTGCAGGAGTTGTAGCGGGTGACGACGTTGGAGGGTCACTAGCCTCGGCCACAACCTTTGCTGAACGCATACGAACACTCAGCAACATGCTCATCGATGGTCGGGCATTCGATGTAGCCGAGCATTGTTCTGCAGTACTTGTTGATGCGAGTGTTTCGTTCACCACCTCGGAACGGGTCACTCTCCTTTGCCTTGGTGCACGAGCGTTTGCTGAACGCGACGCCTTGCTCGACGCCGAGTCGAGTCTGCAACGAGCAGAGCAACTTGCGGCTGGTAGTCCGCGAGAGCTTTGCATGATCTTGAACGTTCGCGCTACGATCCAACAGCGGCAGGGTAATCTTGAGTCGGCACGTGAACTTCTCTTTGTTGCCGCACGACATGCAGAGTCTCTCCCGATGCCGAGCCGTCTGCTTACGCTTTCAAACATTGTGCTCTTACTTCGGGCGATGAACGATCCGGGTACAGAACGGTATGAACGCACTGTGCGCAAGCTCGCTACTGATCTTTCATGGAATGCGTTGCGTTCCGATCTGAGGTTATAATGCAGGTTACTTTGATCCTTCTTGTCCTTGCCACCTTCCCCATGTTTTCTCAGCTCGACAATGCGCACGAGCGCATGATGGAGCGTGCGCACCCAACACCGGTTGCGCATCCGGAGTATGAGGGACTTACATGGAATCCGCCCTTCGTTGTGCAAGGGACGTTCCCGTCGTACTTCTTGAATGTGAATTTGATTGGCGAAGAGAATGATCAATCTCCAACACAAAACGAATCATCGATCGCCATCGATCCTTTGAATCCAAAGCGCTTGATCGCATCGGCTGTGGACTACAGAGGAAATTCTGCAACGTGGGTCTATAACAGCACCGATGGTGGACATACTTGGAAGAATACGAATCTTGGATTTGCTCGTCCTGATTGGCAAAGCACGAATGATCCAAGCGTTGCTTTCGATAGAGCGGGTCGCGGATACTTATGCTATGGCGGCTTTAACCGCACCACACCCGCGCTTGGAGAGAATGGCATCTTTGTTTCGATTACCACAGATGGCGGTGCAACGTGGGGAACGAAGCATGTTCCGGTGATCCAGCATGTGGGTCAGCAAACGCCCGATTCGGCGTTTGAGGACAAGTACTACATCCATGCAGATACGGTGTCGACGTCGCCATTCCACAACAGACTCTACATTCCGTGGAAGCGCGTGATCAACCGCGACTCTTCTACGCAGATCGTGATCGCCCGTAGCACCAATGGCGGACGCGCATGGTCTACACCAGTGAACGTAAGTGAACGGTTTTTGCATGTGAGCGAAGACACTACCTATGGACAGAGTTTCCCGCTTGCCCGAACGTCCCCCAACGGCAATGTTCATGTGGTATGGAACAGCGGAACGGAAAAGGCAATTCGATACGCACGAAGCACGGACGGTGGCGAAACCTTCACGGCACCTACGATCATTCATCGCTATCGTCCGTATGCCGTGGCCACGACGATTAACGGCATTACAAATCACAGACTCAAGGGAACGGTGCGCGCGGAAACATATCCGTCGCTCTCCATCGACAACACGAACGGTGCGCGCCGTGGCTGGCTCTACCTTGTGTGGAGCGCAGATGGTGTTCCAAACGTGCACTTCTCTCGCTCAAGCGATGGTGGCACGTCGTGGTCTGCTCCAACGATCGTCCACTCGGATACAACGAACGACCAATTCTGGCCATGGCTTTGTGTAGATCCGGCGAATGGCGACGTAGCCGTGATGTATTCTGACTCGCGCGACGATGCTGCAAACATTCTTGTGAATACGTATGTGAGCTTGAGTACGAATGGCGGTACAACGTGGACGGACCGCCGTGTTGGAGACGACGTGAACGATATACGACGCAATCCATTTGGCGGTGTGTTTTCTGGCGATTATAGTGGATGCGACATGTTGAACGGCCTGATCTATCCGTCGTGGGTAGACATGCGCAACACCTATACAACACCGGCCGACGACGACGTGTACACTGCTGTGATCAATACACGTGCTCCGGAGGCACCGAGCGTGTTTGTTGCTCGTGCACTACCGAGTGACGCGACAAGGGCAGAGCTACAGTGGTCACCCGTTACGAAACGCTCATTCGGTCAGGCACTCGACGCTTCGTCGCTGTTGTTCCTTTTGTATCGTGGCGCCACCCTTATCGCAACACTCCCTGGTACAACGAACACGTATACGGATTCGGGACTACAACCTTACACGGTCTATCAATACACGTTGGTAAGTGTGGCGGGATCCGACACCGCATCTCCGCGCTTCGCTACTGTCACGTCCGGCGGTGCACGTCAGCCCGCACCACCAGTACTCCTAACGGCAACGAACGACATATCACGTGCCCTTGCCACCGTGCTCCTTCCTACAGTTCGCGCGGATTCTCTTACGTCACTTTCTGATCTTGCAGCATTGTTGTGGTACTCGGATAGTACAGTTGTGGGAACAGTGTCACTCGTTGCTTCGGACACCGGCACAACGCAACAATTAGGCGTCAACCTCCCGCGCGGTTGGCATGTATTGAGCGCCGCTGCACGCACGTCTTCGGGTGCAACGAGCGCTCGTTCGAATGCGATCCGGTTGTTCGTTGGATCCTTGGATGGCTACACAGAACGCTTCGATTCTGTTCCTCGATTCTGGATACAGCGCGGCTCTTGGAGCAGAGAGATGGGCTTTGCGAAAAGTATGCCTGGCGCATACACAGAGTCTCCTACTGGACCCTATCGTGCATCAGCGCGAGACACTGTTCTTATCTATCCAACAACTGCGCACGGTCCGTTTGGCGTCCGCATGTCGTTCTGGCACGCGGCCTTCATCGATGCTAGCGATACCGCATTCGTCGAGTACACTGTCAACCAAACGGATACGGGCTGGAAGACGCTCGGGGCCTACAATGCAGCGAGTAATGCACGGTGGTTAGATACAACAAAGGGCGACGACGCGTGGCGTTTTGAGAACATCAGTTTTGGGACGCCAAGGTTTACAGACACGGTGTACGTCCGACTTCGCTTCCGTTCGAATGCGGCAAAAAATTCAGATGGTTGGTACATCGACGACATCTCATTCGAGGGAATAACTTCCGTGCAAAGTGAAACACTACATCAGCGGTCTGCCTATCCACAACCCGCTATTACGTCGTGTACGCTTGGCCTTCTACCGGAGGATGAGGTTGTGTCTGTTATGCTGGTGGCGCCGTCAGGTCAGTCCATGACCACGCCTTGGAAACAAGAACAAACCTCGCTGTTGATAGACGTACGTTCTTGTGCACCTGGCATCTATGCCGTAGAGGCATCAACAACTCGTGGCATCATTCGGCAAACAATCATCGTTGCACGTTAATCACTTTCCGGCACGAAGCGTGAATGTTATCGTCGTGCCTTTGCCTTGATCGCTCTCTACGTGCACATGCGACTGATGTGCTTCTAGGATATGCTTGACAATGGCAAGACCAAGGCCTGTGCCGCCTACAGCGCGGGAACGATCTTTGTCGACGCGGTAAAATCGTTCGAAGATCCGCGCAACGTGATCCTTTGGTATTCCGATTCCCGTGTCGGCGATTCGTACCGCTACTTCTTCGCCTTGCCGCCTTGCCGACACTACAACTTGTCCATTCGGCACGTTGTATTTAATCGCATTGTCAATCAGGTTCGTGAGCACTTGCGACAGTCTCTCCTTATCGCCATATACCATCACATCGTCGGACATTCTCTCGTCTAGCAACACGTGTACCGAGCGTTGTACGGCGCGAATCTCCATCGTCTGCACAAGGTCTTGCAGCACAGATGCGATGTTGAAATACCGAAAACTCAATCGCAGTTCGCCAGACTCAATGCGCGAGATATCTATCAAGTCGCTAAGCAACGAATTCAATCGCATGGCATTGGAATATGCCTTTTCAAGAAACGGACGGCTGACGTCGGGATCTTCCAACGCGCCGTCGAGCAATGTTTCGAGATATCCTTGAACGCTAAAGATTGGTGTTCGGAGTTCGTGGGAGACGTTGGCAACGAATTCGCTTCGAACGCGCTCTAGTCTGCGGAGCTCCGAAATGTCGGCGCTCGCCTTCTCTGCCATCCGGTTAACAGCAGCGGCCATACGTCGGACTTCCTCCGATGCCGAGGCGGGAATGTTGATCCGTTCAGAGATCGCACCTTCGGCTATGGCCGTTGTGATCTCTCGAACATCATGCATGGGCCTGATAACGGACCGACGCAGGAGGGTGGCAAGGAGGTAGGTTGCGATCACAATTGCTGTGACGACAACAACGAATGCCTGCGTCCGTTCGACGAGCAACCACATAGCAATGGTCACGGCGGCGATCACGACGAGCATCCATATCCATACGATGGTTGCTACAGAGAAATGCTTCACGAGCGGAATTTACTCGTGTTCGCGGAATCGATAGCCAACACCTTTTACAGTTTCGATCCACAGACCGTATTTGCCCAGTTTTTCGCGGATCTTCGACACGTGAACGTCGACGGTTCTGTCTACTACAAACACAGACTCGCCCCAGATACGACGTAGTAGCGACTCTCGAGTGAAGACCTTGCCACTGTTCGACGCGAGAAAGGCAAGAAGTTCAAACTCCTTTTTAGGAAAGAAGCTCTCGCGAGAATCTATCCGCACAGTGTAGTTCTGGCGATTGATCTCGATCGTTCCTATACGCATCACTTCAGGCGCCGCGATCGTTTCCGTCCGAACTTTCTCATTCCCACGTCGCAGAATCGTCTTGGCTCGCGCAATAAGTACACGAGGCGAAATGGGCTTCTGAATATAATCGTCGGCGCCAAGTTCTAGTCCAAGAATCTGATCGATCTCTCCAGCCTTTGCCGTCAGGAACATGATACTTACTGCTGAAGTGGTCTCGTCTTTCCGTAGAGTACGGCATACTTCAAAGCCATCCATCCCGGGCATCATCACGTCTAAAATGATCAGATCTGGCAACACCTTTCTGGCAACTTCTACCGCCTGCGTTCCGTTGGAGGCCGTATAGACCTTGAAGCCCTCTTTCGAGAGGTTGTATGAGATCAGGTCCAAAATGTCCTGCTCATCGTCGACCACGAGGATCTTTGTTTCCATATTCAAAATTACGCCCTGTTTACATGGCGATTACGATGTATAGGCTTTAAAAATTGGTAACTTAGGACTCCTGACATGGTTTGGCCGCCTCCCCCATCGCGTCCTTGCCACCCTGCTCGCGTTACCGCCTGTTCATTGGCGTGGCTCCTCCTCGTATTCATTACGATGGGTGGTGGCTTGTGTGCCCAAACCGAGACCACGAACTGGTATTTTGGTGACCTAGCTGGAGTGACGTTCCGCAATGGCTTAGCCGAGTCTCTGTCGGACGGAATGATCTCTACAAACGAAGGCTGTGCCGCAATCTCTGACCCAACGACGGGCGCCCTTCTGTTCTATACCGATGGCACGACCGTCTACAACAGACTCCACGAAGTGATGATAGGCGGTACTGGTCTCAATGGAGACCCTTCTACGAGTCAAAGTGCCATTATCGTTCCGCAGCCAGGTAATCCGTTCGTCTTCTACATCTTCAACCCCGCACCCATTACATCGGCCCAACTCAACGGTCGGTGCTTTTGTTTGTGGATGAGTGTGGTCGACCTGCGAAAGCAAGGTGGCTATGGCGAGGTTGTTCGCAAGAACGAGCAACTCGCTACAGACATCTCTGAACATATCACGGCCACAAAGAATTGTGCTGGAGACGGGTATTGGATCGTGGTCCACAGTAAAGTGAGCAGGCACTTCTACTCCTTCCAGCTTACGCGCGACCGACTCGAACCTCTTCCGGTGATCAGTGATGCGGGGGATCCAACGCTGAGTGTTCGCGACGCTGGACAGATGCATATCTCTCCAGACTCGCGCAAACTCGCACTAGCATCTGCGGCAGGCAACTCGCAGGTATTTGAGTTCGACTATGCAACGGGCCGGGTTTACAACGGAACAACGCTCTTCCCTACAAGTATCGTCGGTTCCCACTACGGAGCGGCATTCTCGCAAGACTCGCGCAAGCTCTACATCGCAGTGTCAAATCAGGACGACACCATGCCGGCAATGGTCTACCAATTCACGTTAGATCAACTGCGATCAGTCGATATCGTGTCGTCTCGGAAAGTGGCGGCCAGACTCTCCGGCACATTCTCGTGGACGCCAATGCAGTTGGCGCTCGATGGCAGAATCTATATCTCTCGGGCCGGCCGGAGTTTTCTATCGTGCATCTCATCACCACAGAACGAAGTGGACTCGTGTGGATTCATAGATACCGCCGTGGCGTTAACGGGACAGTGCCGGTATGGTCTACCAAATATGATTGGCAGCATGCTACGTCCGTCCGATGTTGTCTTACGCGATTGCAAGGCCCCTCAGGCAAACTTTTCCGTTGATACGATCTGCGCGGGCACATGCGTAGAGTTCAAGGACAAGAGTCTTGGCACGATCGATAGTTGGGAATGGCTATTCGACAATGCTGTGCCTTCCATCTCAACGCAAAAAAATCCAGGGGCTATTTGCTATGCTCGCGCTGGATCTCATGCCGTGTATTTGATCGTGAAGAATGCATACGGGGCCGACACGGTGATGAAATCGATCGAAGTGAAGCCACACCCAAAGATCACGATCGACCCTGTTCCGGTGATATGCGCAGGCACGTCGATCACGTTACGCGCGAATGGTGGCGTGAGCTATTCATGGTTCCCGCCAAACGGTGTGAGTAATCCCACATCACCGTCTCCAACCGTGGCTCCGATTGCATCAACAACATTCATTGTTACTGTCCGCGGTGCAAATGGGTGTTCTGATACAGCCAGTGTTGTTGTTCGCGTCGCAGCACCAAGTGCGGGTGCTGACGTGATGATCTGCGGCGGAGGCTCCATTCGAATGCGCGCTTCCGGAGCATCGACCTACGAATGGTCTCCAAATGTCGGACTCTCTAATGCCTCCGTTGCAGACCCTGTTGCCTCTCCGAACACCACCACAGTGTACACGGTAAAGATGACAACAGGCGATTGTGAAACCATCGACACCGTTGTGGTGACTGTTGCCTCTACACTCGAAGTGACCGTTGTTGGACAACGAGAGATATGCGTTGGCGAATCAACCGTGATCTCGATTCAAGGTGGTTCGTCCATTGTATGGCAAAGGGCGGCAGGGATCAGCGATACATCTTCGTTCACACCAACGTTTGACCCGTCTGTAACGACAACGTATCGATACGCGATCTCGTCGGGATCGTGTCTGCTAACAGATTCTGTGACCATCACAATCCATCCTCTACCGATGATCTCGGTCGCTGGAGCTACTACCGTGTGCCCTGGTGATTCCGTGTTGATCACTGCCACGTTCGACGCAGGTGCGTCTATCGTGTGGCGACCTTCTATTGGATTGAGTGATTCCACTTCGACGTCGCCATTGGCCAAGCCTAGCAAGACAACGATGTACCAGGCCTTTGTTCGCTCTCCCCAAGGCTGTGTAAGCGTCGATTCTGTTCTCATTCGAGTAGAGCCTATCTCACTTGTCGGCGCAGGTCCGGATAAGTCGATCTGCCCCGGTGGAAGTGTGCAGATCTCGGGCACTGGTGTGGCATCGACGTATACATGGACTCCAACGACTGGACTCAGCAACCCAACGTCTCTCTCGCCAACAGCATCACCATTCACTACCACCACCTACATTCTCACGGCACGAACGGGATCCTGCAGTGTGATCGATTCCGTCACGGTTTTTGTATCAAATCTTTCGATCGGCTTACGCGCTGTTGATACGATATGTCGGGGATCGGCTGTGGAGTTGAAGGTGCAGGGTGGAGTGCGGTATTCGTGGACACCAACGATTGGTCTGTCAGATCCCACGATTGCAAATCCGATCGCATCGCCGATTCTTACAACAACCTATACCGTTCGTGCAACAGACCAGTTTGACTGTACTGCTGAAAAGTCGACGATGGTTGTCGTGAACACCAACACGTCTATCAAACTTCGTCTTGGAAGCGTGATTGCTGGCGCGGGTGCAGACGATGCCTCTATGCTCATCATCGCCGAGACGGCAGACCAACAACTTCCGCTGCATATAGATTCACTGCATGCCGAGATCCGGTTTGATGCCTCTGTGTACTTGCCACTTTCGATCGATCGGGGCAGAATGCAAACTGGGATACAAAGCGATGAGCGTGTGCTATTTGTTTCGCTAAGCAATATCGATCTGCTCATATCGGGACAGCGACTTGCTAACGTACGTGGCGTGATTCTACTTGGTGCGAAAGACACTGCGCGTACGCGTTGGGTAGACGCTCGGTGGTCCGGAGATGTATGTCCAAGTACGGAAACCAGTGATGGCTACATTTTCGTCAGTGGTTGCTTCCTGCGCGGTCGAGCATTTCGCGAATTCGCCGGATCAACACTGAACGTTGGTTTAGACCAAGACAACAACATAGCAACATTCGATATCGGTGGCACAGAAGTGGGCGACCACACGATCAGCCTTATCTCGGTGAATGGCCAACGTGTTTGGACTTCGTCTTTCAATCGGCAGTTCAACGATGCATCACCGAAACGCCTACAGGCGGACGTTTCTTCGCTAGCAACTGGTGTGTATGTGGTGCAATTGGAATCGCCAATGGGACCACAAACGCTTGTGATCCCTTTGCTACGGTAACACTCCCAGCAGTTGCTCGTATCTTTGCGTCGTGAATTTATTGATACGCCTTTCTACCCTTCTCCTTTTCGCTCTTCTGTGCTCGGTTCCCGCGCATGCACAGCGCAGAGATAGCACTCGTGTACGCGACTCTATCCGCACGTATGCAAAGGAGGGCATCGTTGTGACCGGAACTCGCAATGAGGTACTCGTCAAAGACTCGCCGGTTCGCGTAGAGGTGATCGGGAAAGATAGAATCCGAACTACTGCAATGGTCACCCTCGCAGACCTGCTCAAGGAGCAAACGGGGTTGCTTATGCAGGGCAGTTTTCGAACTGGCGTACAAATGAATGGCCTAGGCCCCGACTATACGATGATCTTGATCGATGGTCAGCCCATGGTCGGTCGCGTGGCCGGCGTTCTCGATCTCTCGCGTATTTCTGTTGGTAACATCGAGCGCGTGGAGATCGTGAAAGGTCCAATGTCGAGCATGTACGGTAGTGAAGCGTTGGCGGGTGTGATCAACGTGATCACCAAGCGGCCGAACGACGGCTATGGGGGTCGAATGTCTTCGCAGTACCTCTATCACGGTCAGTCCGAGATCCAAGCAGAGGGAACCTATGGTTCTGCTTCTACCGAAATCAGTGCTTTTGCGAACTATAAAAATTCCCCTTCGTTCACGCTCGCAGCAAATGGTTCAGAATGGCCCTACTCGTCGTTCGAAGATGGAACGCTGCATCTGAAAGGACTGTGGTCTGTTGCGAAAGGTCTGAAGGTGAAGGGTTCTATTCGCGCGTTCGGCACACACACACGAGGCACATTTGTTGAATCCGTACTGGGTCAGATTGCAACGAACACCGGCAGCGTGGAACAATACGATCTGAGCAGCACGGCAGGCGTGGAGTACACGAGTGGGAAGGCACACCTTTTGTGTAACGCATATACCACGGTGTACAACGAGCGGTACAACTTCGACGTGCCACAGGGTGAACGAGGCAAGGTGGACGACCTTCTTCGACGCACTGCGCGCCTGTATGCCCAATACGATCTCCTCATGGGTGTGAATGATCGAATGACCGTGGGAGGAGAGTTCCTGTATGAGGATATTGGGGGATCCCGTTATTACGATTCTCTTACGCCAGGTTACAAGCCGTTCTATCGCACGTATGTTGCATTTGCACAATGGGAGGGATTGCCAAACGATTGGATATCCTATGTACTGAGTGCGCGGCTCGACGATAACAACGTGTACGGAACCGCAGTGTCGCCACGATTCTCCGTAGTACTCAAGCCCGGCGAGCACTTGCGTTGCAGTGGGTCTATTGGAACAGGATTCAAGGCTCCGGACTTCCGGCAGAACTTTATCGAATTCTCAAACCGACTTCCCGGCGCTGGATACGATCTCATTGGTGCGGCCAGACTTGGGGTTCAGCTTCAGCCAGAGCGAAGCTTGTCGTACGATGTAGGACTCCGTTACGAAGACGCCGTCTTCGAGGTCGATGATGCCCACGTACTTATGAATGCCGAAGTGCGAGCGTTTCGGAACGACTTGCACAACCTGATCGAATACTATCTCTATGGTTCGGCCAACGGACGTAATGTGTATTCCTATCGCAACCTTGCCCGTGTCTATACGCAGGGTCTCGAGATTAACCTACGGACTGTCATTTCGTTTGATGAGGTGGGTTCGTTCGGATTTTCGGGTGGCTATCAATTACTCGATGCGATGGATAAGGAAGTACTTGATGCCATCGATCAGGGTCAGGCCGGCACGATAGACAAGCCGCTCACGCGCGACGACTATCATGGCCTTTGGGGCAGATCCCGCAACAGCGGCAATGTTCGCATGCAATATGATTCTCCGGATCATGCATGGAGTGCAAACGTTCGATTCCAATTCATCGGTCGATACGGCGATGAGTCGCTCGATAAGAATGGGATTGTTATCAGCAATCCGCCACGTAGAGTGTTAGATCGTGACGACGAGTTCGTGGCCGGGTATACAGTGATGAACGTAGCATGCACGCGTTCGTTCAACATAGATAGCGTAGAGAATGCACTGACCATCGGAACAGGATTGAACAATGTGTTCAACGTGTCCAACCCACAGTTCATTCCGGGACTGGTTGGACGACAGTTTTTCGTACAAGCCGGCTATCGCTTCTAAACGGGTTTAAATCCTTCGAACCCTTGCCTACAAGCATTACAGTAATGAAGTGAGCGGCACAGCGTTGGGCCAAATGGCGAACGCAACGTCGTATTGTGTGATCCACAAAACGGACATGCCGTATTGTTCAAAACTTCAAGCGAGAGTTCAAGCTCATACGGTTCAGGAGGAGCAAGGCCATGCTTGAGTAGGGCGGCGCGACCCTTTTCGGTGAGCAGGTTTGTAGACCAAGGCACATCGAAGTTCACGTCAACAGATAACGAACGCGGGCCAAGCGCTTGAATTGCTGCAGTAACATCTCTGCGCATTACATCAATGGCCGGACATCCAACAAATGTTGGCGTCATCGAAACATGAACATCGTTCTCGCTCGATACGTCTACGCGAGTTATGATCCCCATGTCTACAACGGAGATCGTTGGAATCTCTGGATCGTGCACAGATAGCAGTGCATTCAAAACATCTTCACGTGTCACGTTACCACTCCGCAGAAGGATCAAGGCGGAACACTTCTGTCATTTCATCCAGCAACGGCTGAAGGTCTGCTGTATGAAAGCCCTTACGTCCACCGTAGACCGGGCTCATCGCAGGTACGTCCGGCATACGCAACGATGCGGCATGGACAATCTCTGTGACGTAGCCGATCCAACGGTCGCGAAGTGCAAGCTCGCCCTCAAAGAGGCCGCTCGACACGATGTCGTTCTCGGCATCGGTCGTCTCAAACAATCCGAGAGCATAGGGCATTGCTTCATCAAGTGCCGCTTGCATCCGTGCCTTACTCTCTTCGCTTCCTTGGCCACCTAACTGCACGACCCATGTTTGACCATGGTAGATGTGGTAACGAATTTCACCGCGCACCTTGCGTGCAAGCTTTGCCAAGGATTCGTAGGAGGAGTGTTGAAGAGCGTCGTACCGAAGTTTTTCTGATGCGTCGAACAGGAAATGACGCATAAGAGAGAAATCGTATTCTCTATTTGGCAATTCAACGAATTGGCAGCAGCGGAAGTCATGCTCATTACGTGTAAAGGCAATGGTATCCGGCTCTTGTTCACCAAGCTCATGTAGCAATGAATAGAGAGCAAGTGCGTGACCAAGTTTGTCTTGAGCGATCGAAGAGAAGGCAATGTCTTCTTCGAGTAGTGGCCCCATGCCAGTCCACTCCGAATGACGGTGCGCAATGATCAATGCGTCATCGGCCATGCGATAGAGAAGGTCCTTGATCGCGTTCGTGTTCATGCCTTCGTTCCTTGCTGTTCTTTCTTAAAATCTTCGACTTTGTTTCGAACCATGTAGGCAGAAACATCGCGATACTTCTTTTCGGGAGTTGTTTCGAAGATCTCACTGTCTTCAGACGGCATCGTTACAACATCGCGAGTGTTCACTACCCAAAGGTTCAGTGTTTGACCACGACGTGCATACTGTTCTTTGGCCATCAGCAAGGCAAGTTCCTTTGTAGGAGCATGCAGGGAGCCAACATGAACGTGACGTCCTCCGCTCTTCTGCTGATGAAACACCTCGTACGTGTGAAACTGATCTAGGGCGTGTTTTGGTTCCGGTGGGTCCGAACGGTTGGAATCAATGTTAGCGCGCGTAACGCGCGGATCGAGGGAAAGGATCGTGGCCATTGGTTGAGATTCTTCAATGAGGGAATGACCAAAATTACGGAATTGCAGTCAATTGTGTCCGAAACTGACGCTAATGGAGGACGGTCACGGCAACAGCTCCGGCTGGACCGTTTGCGTCGAGAAGGAATAAATACGGTCCAGTGGGCAACATCGAAACGTCCACGCGGAACACATAACGCGTCGCAACTCCTTCTACCCTTGCCTCCATACTTGAAACACGCAAGAGTTCTCGTCGCACCGCATCTTCTACAACCAAGACGGGAGCATCTCCGTTTCCGATCCTCAGCACTTCCATTTCAATGATCGAAGATGCGGGGTTTGGATACGGCGCCATGATCTGATAGGTAGAACCAGCTCGGATGATGGTGGTCGACACTGGAAGATTGCACCGAGACGTACCTGTGAGTGTCTCGGTAAGTCCGGTTGTGTACACGGGCACCGGTACATCCCTGCATGTGTCTGGTATAAGGATGGTATCGATAACAATACCGGAATCGAGGGCCGAGCAGCAGATGCGAAGCGTCTTTGTGTCTAACGGCGCGATCACGATGGGGAATTGCCCTTGAGGCATACTGCATCGAAGGTTCACCACCATAAATGGCCGAGAGATTACAAGGGGTCTGTTTGTGTCGCGATTACGAACTACAAGGTCTCTACACGTTAACGCACCAACGACCATATCTGGTATGTGCAAACCTGGACCGACGTTGACCTCTTGCACGTCTATCTGATTTCGAAGATTGAGAACGGTCACCACAATGTTGTTCGACGAACCGGGACAACCGAACTCGTCAATGATATCGCAGTGATACGTGCCGGCACTCTTCACAGAGATGGACTGAGAAGTTTCCCCTGTACTCCACAGATAGGACTTCTTACCCCGCGGAGCAACGAGTGTCACTGAATCGTCAAGACAGATCGTTGTCTTGCCCGTAGCTGCAATGGTGGGCTCGAACAACGGCCTGATATCGGCAACAAAAGGTTTCGACCGACGAGCACATCCGTTCGAATCGACTGCGGTAACGGTGACGCTCGCAGACATGCGGACGACGACTGCATCCGTGGTGTCGCCTGTAGACCATCGGAACGAGCGATAAGGACCGTTTGTCACTCGGAGCATTGCAGAGTCGCCAAAGCAATATCTGGCCCCAGAAAGGCCATCGAGAATCAACGGGGTAGTTGTTGGGTACATGCGCAGCGTAATCGTGTCGGCAGATGCTGTACATGTGAGTGTATCGAAGGCACTCACAACGTACCTACCTGGCTTACTCGCATATCGATCGGGTCCGATACGTCCGTCGGTCCACTTGTAACGAAGAAGATTAGGCGTAGAGGTAAGCAGGACACTGTCGCCCTCACACACATAGAGCAAGTCACCCTGCGCTATCGAGACGATGCGTGGACGGGCGTTAAAATTCGAGCGATACACTTCAGTACCAACCGCAAAGCCAAGCGTATCGCTGATCATCCAAATGTCGTCCAAGTTCGATCCAGCATCAATACCGCACACGCGCAGATCCCATGATTGGCCTGCATCAGACGTGTAGTACACCTGTCTGCTTGAACCCACGCCCCATCCCGCTCGCTCGCTCACGAGGAACGTTCCATAATTCGTTGAGGGTGTTCGAAAGCGTGTCCACGACGCACCCATGTCCGTCGAGAACCGATACTCACCAGTTACCAATCCACCACCGAAGCATTCACTCCCTGCACTTGGTATAAGGAACGACCGACCTACATGGGAAAGTTCTTCGTTCCACGTTCGGAATCCGGATGTTGCGAATTTATTCCACGTTCTGCCATAGTCATTTGTCGACCAGATCAGGCCACTTGACGCAGCATACCCACTACCGTCACGATAGAGAATCGCGTCTGTGAGTCCAGTGTTAATATCATTGCCTTCAAAGAACGACCATGAGTTTCCACCATCGATTGTACGATAGAATCGAGGCGGTGCTTGACAACCACCTACGAGGTAGATGCCTTCGTTCTGGGTCAGGAAATAGCATCCCCAAGGATTGTCATCCGGCGGCGCACTGGGCGAAACATTGAACCAAGACACTCCGCCGTTGTTCGATCGAAAGATCCCACCCGGACCAGACGTGTAGCCAACGAGAGGTGTTAAAAACTGAATACTCTCAAGAAATGGGTTACCATTAATGCGTGTCCCCAACCACGTAGTACCGCCATCTGTAGTTCTGATCACACGACCATCTTCCGAGCACACCCATCCGTAGAGAGGGTCGGCCGGCAAGAAGAACACATCTAGGTACATCACATTTTCGCTATACCCTGCAGGAAGGGTACACTTCAGCCATTGCGCTTCTAGTTGGGATGGCAAGAAGCCAACAAATCCAACAAGCAGAAGACATGCTTGGACAACGGCAGTGCGAAAGGCAGAGAACAACGTGATGCGTTTCCGTTCTGAGTTAGTGTACGATCAATGCTCGAGACCGAACAACACGTCGATTGCTGATAAGCGTGATCACATAGGCGCCGGTACGAGCCGGAATCCCTTCCGCCGTGCTGCCGTTCCATTGAAACCGGCCTTGCTCGGACTCTGTGGTCAGGTTGTCTTCAAAAATACGTTGTCCTTGCATGTCCGTAACGGTGGCTTCGAAACGTTCTTGCGGATCCGCCTTGAATTCTACCGTCACAAGGTCTGTGGAGGGCAGAGGGGAGGCAAGGCTTGTAAAAACGGGCACAATGGCTTCCGAAACATCCGAGGGTTGTTCGACGGTGATCTGAATTGGCGTCATGTGATTCCATACATCATTCACGTCTTGTCTTCCATTCCCATTCACGGCATTTCCAGTTGCCACGAGAAAATATGTTCCGGGTACCGTGGGCGCTTTCCATGCGAACGTAAAGGACGCTTGACCACCCGACATGGTTTTGGGTGAATTGTGTGTGAGCTCACCAGCGCTTAGAAACAAACCGTCACCAGCGATAAGAGCACCTGCATTTGTTTGTGCTGTAAGGCTGGCTTTCACGGCGATATTGATGCCTGCCATTGTACGGGAGGCATGAGCAATGATCACGGTTAACTGTATCGTCTCGCCGGGTTGCATGACGATAGGTTGTTGCGTGGATAGCGAGACCGTTGTTGCGGGATTCGCAGTAGAAGCATGACATCCACCACCGCAACCTTGTGATGTTGGGAGTGCTCTTCCAACATAGCCACTTGGACTAGCCATAAGAGCTGTTGCAGTGGCAGAACAAAAGAGGCATAGGAACAAAGACAAAAAGCGCATAGTGAACGAACCTACGTTGGTGAAGGATTGCGAGTATGATATCCTTTGGTGGGAAAGAGTTACCACAAAAAGAAAGGGCGCACCGAAGTGCGCCCTTTTCGTTTACATGTCGGCGTACGTCTTACTGACGTACGAGACGGACTGTCCAGCGCTCATTGTTCGTGGTGACAACAACGTTGTACACACCAGTTGCAAGGTGACCCATGTCTACCGTGCTCTTGAACTGACCGCCTTGAGCCATTTCATTTACACTTAGCACCTTCTCACCAACAAGGTTGAAGAGTTCGATACGTACCGAACCAGCTTCGCTTGTGGCTGCCGAAACCGTGAACATGCCGTTCGTTGGGTTCGGGAAGATCTCCAGATCGTTCGTGTGACCAGCTACAACATCATCGTTCACATCTGTGAGGATAACGTCGAATGGCTGAGACATCGACGAGCAGGTATTGTCATCCATGATCCCGACGCGATACGTACCAGGAAGAGCTACGATGAGCTTCTGAGCCGTTGCGCCTGTGATCATTGTGCCATTGCGATACCACTGATACGAGTCAGCAACACTGGACAGAGCCTTCAGTGTGTCACCAGTACGGTTGATGGTCGGACGAGCTGGCAACATGTTCACCTTGACATTCAGATCCGGCGAAGTGGCTTCGCAACGGGTGTTGTCTGTGATTGTGACAGTGTACGCACCACCATCTGTAATAGTGATCTCGCGAGTCGTAGCACCGTTTGACCAGTAGTACGACTTGAATCCGGCTGGTGCGCTCAACGTAACAGCATTTCCTTCACAGAAGGTGAGCGGTCCGTTAGCAGTTACTACCGGCGAGATAGCTGGCTTCAGAGTGATCTTCACAGTATCGGATGTACCAACGCAGCCGTTGATATCAACAACGCTTACCGTGATGTTGTCTGATTGCTTCACAACAATGGTGCGAGCTGTGCCATAGGTGTTTCCAGCAGAGCTAGACCACGTATAGCTGTTGTAGCCGGCAGGAGCTGTGACGATCAATGAGTCGTTGGCACAGAGCGTTGTCGAACCAATTGTTGTAAGAACTGGCTGTGGCTTAGCATATACGATTACTTCAACTGGTGTTGATCTACCCGTGCAGCCATTCGTGTCTGCAATTGCTACTGAGTACTCGCCAGATGTTGTAACAGTGATCGAACGCGTTGTTGCGCCATTCGACCAACGATAGATGCTAAAGCCTGCTGGTGCTGTAAGAGTAATGCTTCCACCTTCGCAGAATGTTCTTGGGCCACTTGCCGTGATGATCGGCAATGTGCTTGGGAAGACATTCACTTGAATGGAGTCAGAGCTGTTCGAGCAACCATTGTTGTCTGTTACTACTACCCAGTACAGGCCGGTGCGGTTTGCAACAATGTTGCGACCTGTTTCACCAGTGTTCCAAGCGTAGGAAGCAAATCCAAGCGGAGCGGAGAGAGTAACGTCGCCACCTTGGCAGAACGTTGTCGGACCACTAGCTGTTATGCTAGCCGTTGGAAGTTGATTGATCGAGACGTTCAGCGTGTTGAGCACAGTACAGAGGAAGGAATTGCGTTCCGTTACTGTAAGTGTACCGCCACCTGGCAACGTCCACTCAACTTGTACGTTCGGCGTGCCTTGACCACCGCGGATGATACCACCCGTGATTATCCAAGAATACGTGTTACCCGGTACGCCAGGCGTTCCATACGACTGGATCGTGTTCTGGCAAACGCTGTTCGGTCCGGAGATCGAAGGCGTTGGGTTCGGGTTGATAACGACGCTGATCGACGAAGTTGTCGAGCATCCGAAGATGTTCGTGTGCGTGAGCGTGACTGTTCCGTTTTGCGGAACTGTTGTTGTGTTGAACCACTGAACACCGATCGAAGTCGTAGCATTCGATACGATTTGACCGTTAGAAGATACCGACCACGTATAGGTGGAGATAGCTGCTGGTGTTGACGTGATGTTCGATGTATACGTTGCCGTATTGATCGTTTGTGGCGTCGAGTTCAAGTTGGTTGCACATACCGGGCTTGGACCAGTGATGATCGGAGCGTTCGGATTCGGATTCACCGTGATCGCACGCGACGTTGATGTCGCGCAGACTGGTGTAACACCGAGTACCGTTTCCGTTACGGCAACTGTACCTGGGCCTGCTGCGCCCCACTGAACTGTGATCGTGTTCGAACCACCACCGCTGATGATTGAACCGCCAGTTACTGTCCATAGCCATGAGCTACCAACAACGTTCGGTGTCGTGTACGTGTGAACAGAGTTCGCACATACGTTCGGCACACCACCTGTAGAGCTCGTGATGTTTGGAGTTGGGATCGGCCTAATGATGATCGAATCCTTCACAGTAGTGACGCATGTCGAGCCAGGAACTGTTTCCGTGACTTGAACGCTTCCACCTACACCTGTGCTCCAGGTTACTGTGATCGTATTCGTGTTCTGACCACCGATGATCGTACCGCCCAGTACAACCCAGTTCCATACGTTGGCTGGCGTTGCGAACGTCGTGTAGACGTGCGTGCTGCTAGCGCAAACGAGACCTGGACGTTGTGATACTGGCAAACCAAATCCTGTTGTGCTGCTAATGGCTGGCGTTGGGTTCGAGTTAACCTGAACCTGACGCGTTACCGTTGTGGCACAACCACCACCCATTGCAGTCTCTGTCAGCGTGATCGTTTGAAGACCTGGCTGAATCCACTGAACCGTGATGCTGTTGGATGTTGGGAAGCCAGCGATCGGAGCGAAACTGTTTGCTGCAGAGATCGACCAGAGGTACGTGCTACCTGCAACTGCTGGTGTTGAATACGATTGGATCGTATTCAAACAAGCAACCGTTGAACCGGTGATAACAGGTGTTGGTGTATAGGTCACATCAACATTCTGAACTACCGTGCGGGAGCAGTTAGTACCAACCGTTGTTTCCGTGACGCGCAGTGTGCCAGTACCGATGATGTTCCAAAGAACGTTCACCGTGTTGGTATTGCTTGCGCCAGTGATCGATCCGCCTGTTGCCAACCAGCTATATGTGTTGCCGGCGTTGTTTTGCGTGGAATACGTGATCGTTTGACCAACGCATGCCTTGCCAACATCGCCAACAGGTGTCGTACGAGCGATTGCTGTTGTTGTTGGTGTTTGGCCTACGCTTACAACAAGATTTGATGTAGCGAAGCATCCACCTGGATTGCTTGTTTCAAGTACCGAAACCGTTGCGGAGCCAGCGTTATTCCAACGAACCGAGATGGTGTTGGATGCTGCACCGGAAAGAATCGTACCGTTCACAGCTGGAGTGATCGTCCAAGCATATGAGCTACCAGCAGCGTTGGCTGTGGTGTACGACTCAATGTTGCCTGTACATGTTGTTGCGTTACCAGAGATGCTAGGCGATGGCTGATACGTGACGCTTACATTTTGTGTTGCTGTACGTGAGCAGTTCGTGCCGGCTGTTGTTTCAACAACTGTCAGCGTTTGATTGCCAAGTACATTCCACGTTACGTTCACGGAATTCACGTTCAGACCGTTGCTTACGCCGGTGAATGCTCCACCGGTTACAGACCATACATATGTATTGCCTGCAGTACCTGGAGTTGTGTATCCAATCGTCGAACCAGCGCAGGCTTGCGAAAGTGGCGTACCACTTACACGAGAGATGGCTGTGAGTGTTGGCGTTAGACCTACTGTTACATTCAGAGTAGCGGAAGCAAAGCATCCACCTGCTGTTGCGGTTTCAAGAACAGATACTGTTTGTGGACCGTTTGCCGTCCAACGTACAGTTATCGAGCTTGAACCCACACCTGTCAGTACTGTACCACCAGCAGATACTGTCCATGCATACGTGTCGCCGGCAACATTGCCTGTAGAATACGTTTCCGTATTGCCAGTACATGTTGTTGAGGCTCCAGAGATGCTTGGCGTTGGCTGATACGTTACGTTCACAAGTTGTGTGGCCGTCCTCGAGCAGTTCGTACCGGCAGTCGTTTCAACAACTGTAAGTGTTTGCGTGCCCACAACATTCCAAACAACATTGGCCGTATTGACATTCACACCCGAGTTTGAACCCGAGAATGAGCCACCGGTTACGGACCATACGTAGTTGTTACCAGCGTTCAATGTTGTTGCATAGGTGATGGTCGAGCCAACACATGCGCCACCGATTGTACCTGCTGGAATCAGACGAAGTATGGACGTTGTCGTTGGTGTTTGTCCAACAGTGACGTTCAAGGTTGCCGTAGCAGAACAGTTACCGTTCGTTTCAACCACTTGTACTGTGCGTGCACCTGCACCAGTCCAGTTCACTGTGATCGTGTTCGAAGCAGCACCGCTCAAGATCATGCCACCAGCTGAAGGTAATGTCCACGCATATGTGCTACCTGCGACGTTACCTGTTGTATAGGTATCCGTGTTGGTCGTACATGTTGTGGCATTACCAGTAATGCTTGGCGTTGGCTGATACGTAACACTCACGTTCAACGTTGAAACACCAGTACAATTAGTATTGAGTGCCGTTGTTTCCGTGACGGTCAGCATTTGATTGCCAACTGCAGTCCATTGAACCGTTACTTGATTCGTAGAACCACCGGCCGTGATTGTACCACCCGTTACTGTCCAGAGGTAGTTCGAACCCGTATTGTTCGGAATCTGATACTGAATCGTAGAGTTGTTACATGCTTGGTTCAGCGGTGTACCCGTTACACGGGTGATCGCTGGTGACATAGGCTTGTAATTAATACTTACGTTCAGATTTGCTGTTGCGAAGCAACCACTAAGGGTATTCGTTTCCGTTACCGAAAGTGTTGCTGCGTTCACAACGTTCGGAAGTGGATTGTTCCACGTAACCGTAGCTGCGTTTGTAGATGCACCGGCTGTGATAACACCGTTTGTTGGCAATGACCAAGCGTACGTATTACCGGCAACGAATTGCGTGGAGTACGTTACGACAGACAGACCGCAAACTGTGTTCGGACCGTTGATCGACGGTGTTGGAGGACCAGCAACGGTTACGTTCTGAACAACTGTTGTAGTACACTGTGTAGCTGTGACCCACTCATTCAGAGTGACGCTACCGCTGCCAACAACTGTCCAGTTCACTGTAATCGAGGATGTTCCCTGACCACCAGTGATCGTTCCATTTACAGCAGACCAGTTATAGCTGCGAAGTGCAACAACTGGTGATACCGTATACGTTACTGTTTGATTGAGACATGCGCCACCAACTGTACCGCCAGCTGGTGCTGTGCGCGTAATTGTTGGTACTGGAGCCGTAACGATTGTGACAGTCTTCGATGCAGACTTCGAGCAATTCGTTGCAAGGATCGTTTCCATCACTGTAAGAGTGAAGGAACCGGCTACCGTTGTTTGAACCGTTGCACTTGCTGTGTTCGAACCATTTGTAATGGAAGCATTACCAATGACCGTCCACAAGAAGGAGCTCGAAGGAGCATTGTTCTGTGTTGTGTAGATGTAAGCACGGTTATCGCAAACAGCGTCCGGACCATTTACCACAGGTACTGGTGTTGGATTAACTGTTACGAAGCGTGTTGTTGTATTCTGACAACCAGCTGCGCTTACTTGTCTCAACCTTACATAGGCATTGTTGTTTGGCATATCAAGCCAGTTCACCGTGATCGATGTGAGCGTCAGTCCGCTGCGTGTTGCAGGGCTTGCGATCGTACCGAGTCCGGCACCACTAGTGATAAGACCTCCAACAACTTCCCAGTTGTATGTGTCTGTTGGATACACATCAGCTGTGTAGATCACACCAGCCTGATTTTGGCAAACGCTGATCGGTCCATTGACCACAGGTTGTGGCAAAGGATAGACCGTCTCATTGAATGTGTACGTTGTTGAACAACCTCCAAGACCGACAGGAAGAGTTACAACGACGCTTACAACACCAATGTTCGTTCCACCAGTTGTATTCCATTCAGCAACGATGGAGTTCGTGCTCTGACCCGAACGAATAACACCACTAACTGCACCGGTTGGCATAGTCCACAGGAACGTTGTGTTCACTGGGAATATGCAAGAAACTGGGCGGTTGAGGGTATACGTCTCCAAGTGAGCTTCGAAGCCACCGTAGATACATGCTTGATTGTTGGCGTCAGCCGATGTGATGGCCGCATCTGCGATCGTTGGATTGATCGTGATGTTACGTGTTGTCGTATCTGCGCAACCGAATGCATTCGTCTCGATGAGACGAAGTATTGCGGCAATTGGATTGTAGAGACCATTGCAGCTGAGGTTATTAACACCCCATGCAACGTTCAATGGATTCACTGTACCAAGACCGGTGTTATTGGCGATCGTAGGTGTTGTACCTACTGGTGCGCCAGTGATCAACCAGTCGTAGGTTGTTGTTGCAGGAATTGCACTTGGACCAGCCGTGTACACTTGGTTCGACGGGCCACAGACAACCGTACTACCCGTGATGTTTGCAACAGGCTTCGGATTAACCGTAACCGCAGTAGCACCGAACACGAATGGACAGTTGCTTGCAGGTGTCGGACGAGCATATACGCCACCACCCGTTGTACGGAGGCGAGCGCGAATGCTGAAGTTGACAACTGTTGGTCCCGGTGGGTTCGTTGCGAGAACGGAGAGCTTTGGAATCCAAACGGATACCGCACCACCACCAACTGCGCCTTGAACTTCAACAACTGGGGCCATTGAGAGACCGTTACGACGCACTTCGTATGTCACACCATCTTGCGATGCTGTAAGGTTAACGAGTACATCCTGATTCCAACAAACAGGGTTTGCCGTGAAGGAAACAACTTGCGACGTCGGCAGAGCGAAGACGCGTGTTGTAACCGTTACTGGCATGACCGTTGTACATGGAATGAACGGAGGAGGAGCGAGCGTCATGTCGGTAACACCGGTTACCTGATACTCATAGTTATCTGCATTCAGCAGTGGATTACCACCGGCCGGAGCAGTTACGTCTGTGAGTGTGATCGTAGCACCATTACCGGCGAGTGTCGATGACGGGATGGATACGAATGCACCTGGGATGATTGCGTTACCGGCGAAGTCGCGGATCTGACGGCGACCCAACGTATAGAGCACCCATGTTTGTGAACCTGGGATGCTAACGCTTACACCATCACCTTGGCACGACAAAGTCGTAACAATAGCTGGTGTCACAACCGCTGGCTGTGGGTTTACGAAGATCTGTGCATTCGGAGTAACTACATACCAGCCGCAGTTCACTGCTGGGATACCGAACGTACCACTCGTTTGCGCAGTTGTGCGGAAACGATAGTCCGTTACGTTAGGAGCAATAGCTGTGTAAGCGAGAACCGACGCAGGAATGTTCCATGCAAGTGCGGCACCAGTACCAGCTTGTGTGGCAACAACAACCGGAGCCGACCAAGTCGCACCAGCATTTGTTGATACTTCAAGACGATACGTATAACCAACCTGCGAACCACCTTGTGTGAGCAGTGCGGTAGAACCAGAGCAAATGTTCTGAGGAGTAACGCCGATCGTTTGGGCGAGCGGGATGATATTCATCGTCACATTGTAATCAAGAGTTGTTGTCTGGCATGAAGGCGGTGAAACCGGACCGTTCAATTGAGAAACCTTGATCTTGCCAGGGTTCGTGCCGTACCATGCAACGCGAACTTGTGACGCGCCAAGGATGGCAGCAACACCAGTTGTTGTAGCCGCTGGGATCGAAATCCACGTACCACCGTTGTTTGTCGAATAGGCAACGATGTAGCCGTTCGACGAAGTCCACGAGTAGAAGTGGCCAGCAACGAGAGGTGTGGAGTACACATTCGAGTTAGCGAATGTGAACGGACCAGCTGGAGTAAGCAAAGGATCTGTGAGTTCTTGACAGGCCGTGGTTGGACCTGAGATCACAGGTGTTGGATTTGCTTCAATCGTAATTGTGATGATGTTGGCACGTGTACAACCGTTAGCATCCGTGATGGTTGCCGTGATTGTCTTTGTACCAACTGTGCCAAATCCCGTAAGGGTGAATCGGTCGTTGATTGGAGCGCCAATAGGGTTATCGGTCTGAACACCAGTAACGGCTGAGCCAGTACCAGCATTGCTAGTCCAGTTAAACGATACAAGTGCACCACCACCAGCAATGCTTGTGGCACTGAAGAATGGAAGTGGCGATGAAACGCAGAACGTCGAAAGTAACGGCGTTGCTGTGATCACTGGAACAGATGGAAGTGCGTTGATCACCACGTTCGTCGTTGTTGGCAAGCTTACACAAGCTCCACTCTGCGTCTGATACGTAAATGAACCAAAACCACCCGCTGGTACAAGACCCCAAGCGATTGTGATGTTACCAGGTGTTCCAACAAAGTTGTTCGAACCGACTATAACACCATTGACAACGCTTGTTACTGTTGTTGTTGTTGCGGCTGTTCCGTTCAAGCTGTAGGTAACCGATGTACCTGCACAAGGTGTTAGCGAACCCGATGCATACGTTGGATTAGCTGGTGTCTGCGTAACAGTGACGACATACGTGAGTGTTGTCGTACAGTTCGAAGGAGCTGCACCTGTGATCACGTCTTGGATTGTTACAGGACCGGAACCGGAGTTGTTGTAGTTCACCGTGAACGTTGGCAATGCTGCGCCAGACGTGGATGCAACCAAACCAGCACCACCTGTAATCGTCCAAGCGTTTGCAGTGATTGGGCCACCAACCGTGTTGTTAGACACAGTGTAGTTCTGAAGCAGTGCACCACCACAGACCGCACTTGGTCCCGTGATGTTGCCGTTCGGAAGAGGCTGAACGGTGATCGTGTACGTCTCCACGGAAGCACAACCACTGATGGTTGATGCTGTATGCGTGATCGTACCCGTCGAACCTGTCCATGTAATTGTGAAGTTACCTAACGCCGCCGTTTGCGATGTAGAAGCGCCAATACCAACACCGGAAGTGGCTGTTATGTTACCGCCGGTGATGTTAAAGACGTTCAGATCCGTCGCTATGAGCGTTGTCCAGTTATAGACTTGTCCAATAGCGTTGATACATGGAAGTGTTGCACCACCAATGCCAGGACCCGTTACAGCAAAATCAGTCGCAGTGCGTGATGGATTCACGGAAACTGGCAGCGTATTCGTGCCGGAGCAGTTATACGGAGCTGGAGTTGTTTCCGTTACGCTAACCGAACGTGCCCCTGTTGCGGTCCATTGAACAACGATCGAGTTCGTGCCAGCACCCGACATGATCGTACCACCACCAAGTGGCAACGACCAAACGTATGTGTTGCCTGGAGTGTTGATCACTGTGTATGGATACTGGAGCGGATTTGGAGCGGTCTGGAATGTTGGGTTAACACCAGATGCTACGATCGTCTGGCATGGCACGTTCGAACCAGAAATAACAGGCGTTGGATTTGCCTGAACTGGGTTCGAAAGGGTGTGCACATACGTAACAAAGCAGCCTGCAGGTGTCGATTCCGTTACAGTAATGGTTTTTCCACCAGGTGTTGTCCACTGGATCGCCATCGATGATTTATTCAACGTTGGCGTGTTGGCAACATAGGCATTATCAGGGGCAGCAAACAAACCACCTGCGCTAAGAGTCCAAGCGTAGGAGTTGCCTGCAAATGCTCCAGGGATCGTATAGGTCACCGTTGCGTTAACGCAAGGGGTGATAATACTTTCCGTGAACGGCGTCTTAGATGTAGGAAGCGGATTCACCGTAATCGCATACGTGATCGGACCCGAAGAGCAAAGTGCTCCTGGACCCGTTGTTGCGATCAACTGAAGAGTAGCAACGACTGCAACGGCTGGCTGCTGAAGTGTACCCCATGTTACGTTTGTGTTCGTTCCGTTCGGAGCAGTTACTGCAGAACCTGCAGGCGCGCCTGTGAGCGTCCAGTTATACGTAATGCCTGCACCAGCACCACTGAATGTGTACGGTCCGGATGAACCAGTTGCACACTGAGGCGTTGGACCAGCAATAACGCCCGAAGGCGTTAGGAAGATCGTGATTGCCCTATTGCTAGTTACCGAACAGTTTGTTGGTGCTGGACCAATTTCTTGTGCGGAAACGGTGAAGGGCGAACCAAGAAGCGTTCCGCCTGCTGGGAAGTTGATCGATGCACTTAGGTTCTGACCACCCGATGGCGTAATACCTGCAGCTGGTGCAGTTGAGCTCCAAAGGAATATTGAACCGGGTACAGTCGCAGCTGCCGTGAAGACCTGTGTAGAACCTTGGCAAAGGTTTGTCGGACCGCCGAGCGTCTGCGCCACTGGCACAGGGTTGACGGTGATCGTTTGAACGTTACTCTGGATCTGCTCACAGTTGCTGGCAAACTGCACGATCGCGGCATATCTCGTGGTTGCCGAGATTGCCGTTGCTGGCAGAAGTACAGGAGAGCCGGCTACGATGGCGTTCACGTAGGAGTCGTCTCCTTGAGCTGCACCGTTGATATCATAGGTATCAATGACGGCGTTTGTACCAACGTTCACCAATCGAGCTGAATACGCCTGTGCTGCACCAGCAACCGGATCCCATGTCCAAGCGGTATTCAGCACACCACCGTTGGCAACTGCTGGACCACCAATTGGAACCTGACCGTTCGCCCATGTTGCATTATTATGTGCACCAGGAGCAATAGCTGGGTAGGCAGGAGCCTGACCGCAAAGATTTTCGAGACCAATCGTGTGGTTACGTGCCGGGATAACACCAGGATCTGGGAAGTTCTGAAGGCGAACTTCCACGCGATTCGGTGTGAGCGCGTGCGTTGAACCGTACAGGATAACCTGAACATTTACTTGATTGTATGGATAGATGAGGTTTGGATTGTATTGCGATACGTTGCGGAACGTGACAACGAGAGCATTGTTCACCGCACCTACACCGTTCACAGGTTGAATGTCCCAATCCACATCGTCGCCAACCTGAGGGTCGATGTCGATGTTGAGGAAGTAGATCGCATGGTTCGGACCAGCAACAGCTGGAATTGTCTGGGCCACGATCCCTGTCTCAGTAAGCTCGTTGTTGTTCAACGGGTTCCCATCGCTAAAGCGAATGAATCCATTTGAACTAACATAGATGCCTTCTGCAGC
>Ga0105049_10000125_pt1 | contig 75349 bp, 61 predicted proteins | sample MAT06_FD_78087 | JGI IMG/M metagenome (GOLD analysis project Ga0105049, IMG submission 78087) | Freshwater microbial communities from Lake Fryxell liftoff mats and glacier meltwater in Antarctica - MAT-06 | ecosystem: Environmental > Aquatic > Freshwater > Ice > Liftoff microbial mat | place...
GCTTCTGCTGCTCCAGCACCAACAGCAGTGGCTTCTGCTCCTGAAGTAGTAGCTCAACCAACTAATGGGGTTCAAACCTATGATATTCCGCGTGAATCAGGTTCTCGTTTTTATTCTCCGTTAGTTCGTTCTATTGCTGAATCTGAAAAAGTGTCAGTTCAAGAATTAGATGCTATAAAAGGATCTGGGATTGAAGGAAGAGTTACGAAAGTTGATTTACTTTCTTATTTAAAAAGTCGTACTTCTGGAACAAATGGAGTTACTCAACCAGCACCCTCAGTTGTACACCCAACTGTCGCTACAGCTCCTACTCCAGCAGCAACTTCAGCTCCTCAAGCTTCAAAAAATTGGGGTGACGATGTAGAAATAGTTCCTATGGACCGTGTACGTCAGTTAATAGCAGAACACATGGTGAAATCGAAACAAACATCTGCACACGTTACAAGTGTTCAAGAAGCTGATGTAACAAATATAGTGAAGTTCAGAGAGAAAAATAAAATTTCCTTTGAAAAACGTGAAGGTATGAAACTTACGTATACTCCATTTTTTGCTAAAGCTGCCATTGAAGGTGTGAAAGCGTATCCAGATGTAAATGTAAGTGTTGATGGGAAGAACATTGTTAAACACAAAAAATTGAATCTAAGTTTTGCAACTGCTCTTGATGACGGAAACTTAATTGTTCCCGTAATCAAAAATGCTGATTCATTGAATATTACAGGCTTAGCTCGTGCAGTTACTGATTTGGCTGGTCGTGCAAGAACTAAGAAATTAAATCCAGACGACGTTCAAGGTGGTACATTTACCATTACAAATGTAGGAACTTTTGGGTCTTTATTTGGAACACCAGTTATAAATCAACCACAAGTTGCTATTATGGGTATTGGTGCAATTCAAAAACGCCCTGTGGTTATTGAAGTTGATGGAAATGATGTAATAGTTGTTCGTCATATGGTATTTATATCTCTAACATACGATCATAGAATTGTTGACGGAGCTTTGGCTGGTCAGTGTTTGAACGCTATTTGTAAATCTTTAGAAAAAATGAATGAAAACACAATAATGATGTAATTCACATATTTGTAATTACCCGATGTATCTAACTTGAACATCGGGTTTTTTTTTGGAGTTTAAAAATGAAAGTTGTTTCTTGGAATGTAAATGGAATTAGAGCTTCTGTTAAAAAGGGGCTTATTGATTACATTGAAAATGAAAATCCTGAAGTTCTTTGTTTACAAGAAGTTCGAGCTGAATTAGATACTATTGAAGATGTATTTCATTATCCTGATGACTATTATGGGTTCTTTTTCCCATGTGCAGTAAAAAAAGGTTACAGTGGAGTGGGAATATTAACCAAACAAAAACCCCTTGAGGTACGTTATGGTTTTGGAATTCCAGAATTTGATGGTGAAGGTCGCGTAATTCAAGTAGATTTACCAAATATTACCATAATGAGTATTTACTTCCCAAATGGTGGAACTGGAGACCATAGGGTTCAATACAAACTTTCTTTTTACGATGCTTTGTTTGATTATTGTGAAGGTTTACGTAAAACGAAAAAGAATCTACTTATTTCAGGTGATTATAATACGGCTCATAAAGAAATAGATTTAGCTCGTCCGAAACAAAACATAACAACTTCTGGATTTATGCCAATTGAACGTGAAAAAATGGATAAAATCATAGGTATGGGTTATGTTGATACTTTTAGAGAATTTAATCCTGATGGGGATCAATACACTTGGTGGTCGGTACAACAACGTGCAAGACCTAATAATGTGGGTTGGAGAATTGATTATAATATGGTAACTGAAGAGTTAATGCCAAAGGTTACGCAAAGTTATCATCAAGATCAACAAGAAGGCTCAGATCATTGCCCGGTTGTAATTGAATTAGATATATAGTTATAAAATAAGAGGATGTAACGTATTTGAAAGCTCGAAATGAATATAGCCGTTAGTGGCAAGTACTGTTCCTGTACTTACAACATACTCTTCGTTATCATAATGCGTTACTTTCCCTCCTGCTTCACGAACTACTAACAAACCTGCAGCAACATCCCAAGGTTGCAGTTTCGATTCCCAGTACCCATCAAAACGTCCTGCTGCGAGATATGCTAAATCTAAAGCCGCCGAACCTAACCGTCTAATTGGTAATCCTAATTTTAAAATAGTAACAATATCATCTATTGCACCATTTGGATTATTTGCTACATCATAGGGAAAACCAGTTACAAGAATTGACTCTTTAACGGTCTTAGTAGTAGAAACTTCGATTTTCTTACCATTTAAAGTTGAACCTTTTCCTTTTACAGCAACAAAGAGTTCTTCTATCATTGGATTGAAAATAACACCACATACAATCTCACCCTTATATTCAACAGCAATAGAAACACAAAATATTGGTATTGAATGAGCAAAGTTCACTGTTCCATCTAATGGATCAATAATCCATCGATATTCAGATTCAGTTTCTTGTTTACCTGCTTCCTCTGAAAGTATTGAATGTCTTGGAAAAGCACTTGTAATTTTTGAAATAATGTACTGTTCTGCTATTAAGTCGTATTCAGTTACTAAGTTGTGAATTCCTTCTTTTGAAGAAATTTCAAATGTAGTTCCAAATCCTTCTTTCAGTTTTTCACCTGCCCCAAGGGCTGCAGTTATAGCAACTTCCTTCAGAATATTAAAATCCATACGTAATTTTAGAAAGTAAATGTAAAATATATATCGTATATTTGTAAATCTATATAACGAATTTTCAGTCGTAAAGACAGTATGCACATCATTTTATTTGCCTTCTCTCTACTTATTTTTACCCTTCCAACATTCTTAAACGCACAAATGCAAGGTATTATTTTCCCCACAAAAGGTGTGGAAAAACCTGGTGAATATGACACGTTGGGAGTAAAAAACTTATTAGAAATTACCAAAGAAGCTTCTTCTATTCAAGAAACTCCTATTGACCCCAAAACATATTTAGTTTCCCCAGGAGATAAATTAACATTTTTGGTACTTACTTTCCCGTCTCGTCAGTTTGAAATTCCCGTAAACCCTGATGGTAGAATAGTTATTCGCGATGTTGGTATTATTTCTACTAACGGAAAAACACTTGAACAAGTTGAAGAAGAAGTTAAAAAACGTGCGACAAAGATGTATAGAACTAACGAAGTTTTTTTGTCAATATCGAAATTATCGGAATTTAAAGTTTCAATTTTAGGTGCTGTCCGTACTCCTGCGTACGTAAATGCTACACAAGCTGTTCGGTTATCCGAAATTGTAATTCGTTCTGGAGGATTATTAGAAAATGCTTCTTCAAGAAACATACAAATTAAAAGAGAAAATGGGGATTTACTAAGTGTAGATTTAATGAAGTATTACGCATTAGGTGATAAAACTCATAATCCAACAATGTTAGGCGGAGATGTTATCATTGTTCCATTTACAGATGTAAAAACAAATTTCATTGAAATCAATGGTGAAGTTTCCAATGTAAAAGAAAAAAAATACGAATTTCGTAAAGGAGACTTGGTTTCGAACTATATTCAATTTACTGGTGGTTTCACACCAAAATCGCTAACAGATTCTATTGAATTAGTTCGAATAAATTACAAAACAAATGAAACAACTATTTTTATAATCGATGGATCATCTTGGGATAATTTACTACTATTATTAGACAGTGGTTCTTTTTCAAATGACTTAAAAGTAGAATTAGGTGACAGAATTTACGTTCGAGCAAAATCGAAATATTTTGAACGTCGATATATTTCTTTAACTGGTGAAGTACGTTTTCCGGGAAAATATTCTATTGGTCCAGAAGAAAGATTATTAAATATTCTTAAACGAGCTGGTGGTATTTTGCCTTCAGCCAGTTTAGAGACATCGTTTTTTGTTCGTCATCAAGAACAACCAGAAGATAAAGAATATATTCGACTTTCAAAAAAGAATAGTGATTTGGAATTAACCGATGCAGAACGTCAGTATCTTACGGTTCAAAATCGTTCAACTAAGGGTCAAATGGCTGTAAACTTTACTCGATTGGTAGAAAAAGAAAATATTGAAGACAATGTTGTTTTAGAACACAGAGATTCGATAGTTGTTTTAAAACGATTAGATTATATAAATGTAATCGGAGAAGTAAAAAACCCTGGGTTACAACAATATAATAAAGTGTTATTGTTTTCAGATTATTTACAGTTAGCCAATGGCCTTACCTATCAAGCAGACGAAGGTCAAATCCAAGTAGTGAAATCTAACGGCGTTCGGTACGAAGCTTCAGATATTGAAGCATATAAAATTGAAGCTGGAGATCAAATCATTGTTCCCGGTAAAATTCAACGAAAATTCATTGATATTGTAACTGTTGGTTTAACTATTTTAGCACAGTTATTAACAATATCTGGATTCCTTATAACATTTAGTAGATTATAAAATTTTGGAAAAACAAGAAATACCTACGTTTACAATTATAGAAATTTTGAAAAAGTACAGAAAATTTCTTTTTCTCATAACTTCTATATCTACCATTGGAACCTTATTGATTTCCTTTGCCATTCCTTATAGATACGAAGCAGATGCTTTATTGCTACCTCCTGAAACTTCTTCAATGTCCGGTGGGCTTTCTTCATTATTGAAAGCATCACCACTTGGAAGTTTGGAACTTCCGGGAATGGGAAAAAGTTCTGCTTCTGAAAATTATTTAGTAATTTTAAAAAGTAAAACTCTTTCTTCTCGAATTATTGACAGTTTGGGTTTAATGAAGTACCCACTTTTCGAAAAAGCAACAAAACAAGAAGCTGTAATGATGCTTTCCGATTTGTTTACTGTTACTATTTCAAAATCGGGAAGTATAACTGTTGCATTCGAATTATCAACTGGTGTTTACTTTAGTACTGCAGAAGATAAAAAGAAAACTGCAGAATTAGCAACGAAAATTGTGAATTTATCTTTACAAATACTCGATAAACTCAACAGAGAAAAATCTACTTCAAGTGCAAGGAGAACTCGTTTGTTTATTGACAAAATGATTGCTGAAAACAAAGATTCTTTAGAACTTTTACAAGTTAAATTTCAAGGTTTTAGAGAAAAGAACAAAGCTTTTTCCTTAGAAGATCAATTAAATGCAATTGTTACTAGTGCAGTAGATATAGGATCCGCCTTAGCTGCATCGGAAGTAGAATTAAAGTTAGCGTTGTTAGAATATTCTCCAGAAGCTCCGAATGTAGCCTTGTTACGTAAAAAAGTTGAAACTTTAAAAACTCAATATAAGAATGTACAAGAAAATGGAATTGTTGGTTCAGACAATTTTTCTATCCCTCTAAACCAAATACCCGAAATTTCTAGAGTTTTTGTTGGTTTAACCAGAGATATTAAAATTCTTGAAACAATTAACGCATTTTTGATAACTCAACGATTCCAAGAATACATACAAGAAACAAAGGATATTACTACTATTCAAGTTTTAGATTATGCGGAACCAGTTTATTTAAAAGTAGCTCCAAAACGTCCTGCTATGATGGCAGTTGCATTAGTTGCTTCCTTTATAATGTCATTATTTGGTTTATTATTCTACGAAACAGTCCGTAAACCTGCAAATGTTATTCAAGAATAATCGATAGGTACATTCGATTACATTATAAAAATTCGTCATTACTTTAAAGGTAAATTCATTGAATTTGCCTTTTTTGTTGCCTACTTTTCAATGATATTAAACTATTATCTATGGATGAATGGGATTATATTTTGGAAAAAATAGAAAATTTTACACAAACTTTGTGCCATGTTTCAGAAAATTTGTAAATTAGCATATTGTTTACAATTGTGAATACTATGATTCTTATAGATTCAATTTTAGTTGATCCTAAAATTCTAACCCAACCATTTTCTTGTGATGTACAAGAATGCAAAGGTGCGTGCTGTACTTTAGAAGGTGGCGAAGGTGCTCCACTCAAAAAAGAAGAAATCCCTTTACTTGAGTCTTCTATTAAAGTAGCATCAGAATATTTATCAACTACTTCAAAAGAAGCTATTCAAAAGCATGGAAGTTGGGAAGAAGTCAATGGTAAATATTATACAAAAACAATTGATGAAAAGGATTGTGTATTTGTATTTTACCAGAATGGTATAGCAAAATGCTCCATAGAAAAGTCCTATTTTGAAGGAAAAACTGAATTTAGAAAACCAATCTCATGTCACTTATTTCCAATTAGAAAAGTAAATTTCGGTGGAGATTACATTTACTACGAACACTTTGATGAATGTAAGCCTGCAAATGCTGCTGGTTTGCGTACAAACAACACTGTACTTACTAATTCTAAAGATGCATTAATTCGAATGTATGGTATTAAATGGTACGAAAATGCTCTACAGTATGCTTTTTCACAAAATAAGAAGGATGCGCAATGAAATTAGGTTTATCTCTATCAAGTTCGCTGGGTGTTACCCAAACACTAAAACCCCAGTATATTCATTATTTAAAACTCTTACAACTTCCTGTACTTCAGTTAGAACAACATATTCAGCAAGAATTGGAACAAAATCCGTTGCTTGAAGAAGTAATGGAAGAAGATATTTTACCTGAAGATGAAGAACTAAGAACTACAAACGAACTTGAACAAGATGATGATGTACTGTATACAAGTACCTACGATGGTTCTCCTGAACAATACGAAGATCATTCCTCACAGATACAAGATGCACCAGATCCATTTGAAATTTATAATCTTACTTGGCAAGATGATTCCGATGGACCAAGAATGCATTACAAATCCGACGAAGATAACGAAGATGGTTACTTTCAGATAAAAGATACAAGTTCATTTATTGAAGATTTAATTCAACAACTACGCCTTATGCCACTTTCTGAATCCTTTATGATTTTGGGTGAACATATTATTGGTGAAATTGATTCAGATGGATATTTGAGAAGAGAACTAACAGATATAGTTAAAGAAACCAATATAGACATCATTGAAGAAAATATCGCTCGAAGACAAGCATTAGTTGGAGAAATGGATTCTACAGAAAACCCTGCATTACAATATTCATTATCCTCAGAGGCAAAAGCATTATTATATAGTGAAGATGATTTTGAAGGTGAAATTGAGTTATTACCTCAAGTTTCTTTAATTGAAGCAGAAAAAGTGTTAAAAGTTATTCATCGGTTAGATCCTCCAGGCGTAGGTTCAAGAACTATTCAAGAATGTTTGTTGGCGCAATTAGCAGTAATGCAGACTTTGTCTCCTGCCCAGTTAACAGCGAAAGATATTCTGATAGAATGTTACCAACATTTTACAATGAAACACTACCCGGCTATTTGTAAAAATCTCTCTATCACCGAAGATATTCTCAGAGAAGGATTAGAAGCTATTAAAGCATTAAATCCAAAACCGGGATCTGGTACCTTTAGTTCTCAATCGAATTCAGTTATTCCAGATTTTATAATTACTAAAAATCATGATAATACTGATTTAGTTATTCAAGTAAATGACGGTAGGGTTCCAGCCTTACAATTGAATAAATTGTACGAGAAGTTAAAGAAAGAAGCTCGCGTTCGTAAATTTAATGCTGAAACTAAAGATTGGCTTCGTAGGAAATACGACGATGCTCAGTTTATGATAAAAGCTATTTCGAAAAGAAAACAGACAATGCTTTACGCAATGACATTTATTGCTGAAAAACAACGAGATTTTTTCTATCAAGGTTCTGCTGGTTTAAAACCACTTATTTATAAAGATGTTGCAGATATGACCGGACTTGATATTTCTACTGTTTGTAGAATTGTCAACGGAAAATATGCTCAAACTGATTTTGGTACTTTTGAACTACGGTATTTCTTTAGTGAAGCATTGCCTACCGATGATGGCGACGAGGTTTCAACAACGGTCTTAAAAGATAAGATTAAAGAAATGATTGAAAAAGAAGACAAATCTAAACCATTAAGTGATGATAAAATATCTAAAGATTTAAAGAAAATAGGGTATAATGTTGCAAGAAGAACCGTTGCGAAGTATCGTGAACAATTAAAATTGCCCGTAGCACGTTTACGAAAAGAACTATAATTAACTTTACAAATGTACAACTTCATTATGTCTAAATATTCAAAATACATCGATTTACATTCTAATACAATTTCAGCTGCTATTGAAGCAGTTACAAAGAGAAATTTTTTTGCACATTGGCCTGAAATACCTAGTGGTAAAATCTATGGCGAAACTGCTCAAGCCGAAGGGGATGCTCGGTTTCAGTCAATGCTTAATTCAATTTTCACTTTCCCACACCAGTCAGGAACGGTAAGTTCTACAGTAGGTGAAGAACAGTCACCGTATGGGTTTCCATTAGGAATCCTATACCCTCGATTTGATATAGAAAATACTATTAAACAGTCTTTGCTTGCTCAAAAACAATGGAAAACAATTTCAATTATTGAACGAGCTTCAATTTTAGTTGAAGTTTTAGAAAGAGCATCAAAAAAATTCTTCGATATTGCCTTTGCTACCCAACATACCACTGGGCAAGGGTATATGATGTCATTTCAAGCATCAGGTCCACATGCCTTCGACAGGGCATTAGAATCAATTGCAGTAGGTCTAAAATCGCTACAATCGTTTTGTGATTCAGTTCAATGGGTAAAACCTATGGGGAAATTTGAAGTAAGTGTGGCAAAAGAATTTTTTTGTGAACCTAAAGGGATTGGTGTCGTTGTTGGTTGTTCTACTTTCCCACTTTGGAATTCTTTACCGGGAATGTTTGCAAACTTAATTACTGGAAATGCAACAATTGCTAAAACGCATCCATTAGCAACCTTACCAATGGCAATTTTTGTACATTCTGCCCAAGAAACTTTGGTATCCTTAGGAATTGATCCACACATAATCCAAATAATTGTTGATTCTAAATCGCAACCAATTACCAAAGAACTTTGCTCTCACAAAAAAGTGAATATTATAGATTATACAGGTTCTTCAGCTTTTGGTACAGTTTTAGAAGAAATTGCAGCAAAAAACAAAAAAGTTATCTATACTGAAAAAGCGGGTGTAAATTCTGTACTTATTGATTCTGTAATTTCTATAGATGCTGTTGCTGATAATTTGGCATTTAGTTTGTCATTGTATAGTGGACAAATGTGTACTGCACCTCAGAACATATTCATTCCCAAAGATGGTATTGAAACTTCTGAAGGAAAAATAACATTCGAATCTGTTGTAGAAACCATTGCGGAAAAAGTTACCAATTTGGCTCAACATCCTAAAGCAGGTGCCGGTACTTTGGGTGCTTTACAAAACAAAGAAACCTTACAAAGGTTAAAATCAGCTTCGGATATTAAAGGGAAAATTATTTTAGCTTCAACTCCAATTGAACAACCAAATTTTGAAAAAGCAAATAGTCATTCTCCCATTTTGATAGAATTAAACCAAAATGATAAAGAAATTTATTCTAAAGAATGGTTTGGACCAATTACTTTTTTTATCCCAGTTGACAACTGCAACAAAGGGTTAGAAATCATTTCGAATCTTATTGAAAATGAAGGTGCATTGAGTACTTCATTATATACTCAAAATCCTGAAGTAGAAAAGAAAGCTATTGAAGAAATTATTTCTGCTGGTTCTCCTTTAGGAATAAATTTCGTCGGTCCAATTTGGGTAAATCAATCAGCTTCATTTAGTGATATGCATGGTTCTGGTGCTTCTCCTGCTGGGAATGCTACTTTTTCCGACCTTTCCTTTGTTTCGAACAGATACAATGTAATTGGTGTTCGAAAAGTATCGTAACAATTGTTTGTATTCAATACATAAAAAAAGCTGAGGATATCAATTATCTTCAGCTTTTTTTGATTTTTATAGAGAATGAGAATTATCTATTAATTTCGCAAAAGTGTTTCAAATTAAGTTTTTCTTTAATACTTTCCCAAGGGTAGCCATACAGCTTACCTTTTTCATTAACAATATAAAGCATTCCACCAATGTTCACCCCAACTTTAGATTGTACTATACACATTGAACGAATTTCATTTACATCTTCGAACCAAATTTCTCCATAGTATTCATTCGTTACTCTATCGATAAGGTTTAACGACGCTCTTTTACCACCAAATTCTGTATTTTGAGCAATTAACCAATACCCTTTTCCTTCGGTACAGTAATATAATTCAATATCTGGTATTTCTCCAGATACTAAAAAAGTAGTTCTATAAGTTGGATCGTAATTTCCATTTAAGTCGAAAAAATTAATTTTATTCGGAAACTCACTCTTTTCTACAACTGCAATAGTTCCCATAGTTGGGTCAACTTCTATAGCACCTGGTTTATAGAGAATTCCAGAACCAGTCAACTCGCCTATAGGCGGGTTTTGAATATCTTCAGATGTTTCGTTTAATGCAAAATAACTTGAACCAGATAGAATTTTTTTAGAATTTTGAAAAGATGAATCCCCAGAATGGGAAACAAAATACGATGTTTTGTTTACATCAGAAGCGAAAATGGTCATATCAACAGGTTTCTTTAACCCACCAGCACCTAATATGCCTGAAGTTTCAAAAGTTGGAAGAATTATAGATTGAATAATTTCTTGTCCTATATCCAATAAAAATAATAATCCACCATTAACCTTAATTGGGCCTGGTTTGGATATTTTTCCAATTGTTTTAACATAATTTCCATCTCTAGCATCGAATACCATCAAGGATGAATCCGATACAGCAAATAACCATTGGTTTACTCTATAATGAGCTGTATAATGAAGTTTTTCATCTGTTTTCGCAGTAAAAGTATGGGATACAGTCAGACTATCTACTGCTTTATCGGAATTTACTGTCGTTTGCGAACTTGAGCCACAAGACACGAGAAGTAGGATAACTGAAATAGAAAAGAGTATTCTATAGAGTAGTAGCATTTTTTGATTCATTAAAATTCTTGGATATAATGGACTATATACGATTATACGGTAAAAATATGGTATTTCTTTCTTTATAGTTGTAAAAGTCCATAATAGATTTGATATAGAATTATTTTCATCGTATATTTGTTAGTATGTCGTGCCGTATTTACTCTAAAACAAATACAATTATGGATAAACAATTAGAATTAGCTGAACGAATTCACGGACTCCGTCAAAGTAAAATCTATAAAGAACTTCTGAACAAGGATACAAGTATCCAATTTGAAGATCCCTTAGAAAATGATATGGTTCTTAATATGGGTCCTCAACACCCAGCAACACACGGTGTATTACGTGTCGTTTTACGTTTAGATGGTGAAACAATCATCAAATGTTTGCCTGAACTTGGTTATTTACACCGAGGTTACGAAAAACTTGCGGAATCAGTTACCTACCATGAGTTTATTCCTCATACAGACCGATTAGATTATTTAGCTCCTTTTTCGAACAATGTCGCTATTGCTATGGCAATTGAAACTGCTGCAGGAGTAACGATTCCTACTCGAGCAGTTTGGATTAGAATGCTTGTTTCTGAATTAGCACGGATTTCATCTCACATGCTCGCTATTGGTGCTACATCTATGGATGTTGGTGCTATGACCCTTTTCCTTTGGACATTTGCCGAACGTGAGAAAATGTACGATATCTTTGAATTGATTTGTGGAGCTAGATTTACCACTTCTTATACGAGAATTGGTGGAGTTGCGAATGATATTTCTGATGAAGTTTTGAAAAAAACCAGAAAATGGTTAAATGCTTTGCCAGATGAATTGAAATCGTTCGAAGGCTTGGTAATGCGTAACCGTATTTTTGTTGAACGTATGGCAGGTGTTGGGTATATGCCACCTGAAAAAGCAATTGCTTTAGGGTTAACAGGTCCAACCTTACGAGGTTCTGGTGTTGCCCGTGATTTACGAAAAGATATTCCTTATTTAGCCTACAACGAGTTAGAATTTGATGTTATTACTCATAACGACTGCGATGTTTGGGGTCGTTTTAATGTCCGTATGGATGAAGTAAAAGAATCTATGAAAATGATTCATCAAATACTTGACCGTTTAGCAATTATGCCTAAAGGAAATATATTAGCCGACGATCCAAAACACGTATTACCGAATAAAGCTCGAGTTTATACTAAAATGGAAGAGCTAATTAACGATTTTATGCTTATTAATTTTGGTTGTGCTCCAGAAATTGGTGAATCTTATACTGCAATTGAATCACCGAAAGGTGAATTAGGTTTCTTTATTGTAGCTGATGGTACTGGGCATCCGTGGAAAATGAAAATTCGTTCTCCTTCATCATCTAACTTACAAGCTTTAAAATATATGAGCGAGGGTTCTATGATTTCTGATGTTGTTGCAATAATTGGTTCAATTGACCCAGTTATGGGTGAAGCTGACAAATAAACTTATTCTAAATTTGTACTCTTAAAAAGCCTTTTCTTAATGAAAAGGCTTTTTTTTTCGTCAACAATTTTCAATATCGTTATTTCGACAAAAAAAAAGCCCTGATATCGGGGCTTTTAATTTTTGATGTTGATTTGGTTAGAATCCCGTTACACCGGCTATGGTTGTGTATTTCATTATTAACTTTTTATCTGGAAACATTTGATGGTATGCAGCGTGCGCCATCATTGCACCCTCGTGGAAACCAGATAATATCAATTTTAGTTTTCCAGGGTAATCACAAATATCACCAATAGAATATATTCCTTTGGTTGAAGTTTCAAACGTTAATGGATCAACTTTTATAAAGTTCTTTTCTAAAGTTAACTCCCAATCTGCGATAGGACCTAACTTTGGAGATAAACCGAATAAAGGAATAAAATTATCTACATTTACGGTTTTAGAATCTTGATCTTTGATTGCAATTTCAAGAGATTCTAAAACTGATGTTCCATTTAGTTTGGTGACTTCTGAATCCAAGTACAACGAAATCAACCCTCGTTCTGCTAATGAAGTTACCTTATCTACAGAATCTGGAGCTCCACGGAAAAATTTGCTTCTGTGAATTAAGGAAATTGATTTTGTTATAGGTTGTAGGTTTATTGTCCAATCTAAAGCGGAATCGCCACCACCAGCAATTACTACATCTTTATCACGGAACATTTCTGGATCTTTCACAAAATAGTTGACGCCCTTATCTTCAAATTCAATTAAGCGGTCTAATTGTGGTTTTCTTGGTTCAAACGACCCTAAGCCTCCTGCAATGCAAACTACTGGCGCTGAAATCGTAGTTCCTTTATTTGTAGTGAGAATAAATCCTTCTTCTGTTTTTTCGATTGAATTAACTCGTTCACCAAGTGTGAAACCTGGTTTAAAAGGTTCAATTTGTTTCATCAAATTATCTATAAGCTCACCCGCTAACACAGATGGAAATCCGGGGATATCATATATAGGTTTTTTGGGATACAATTCTGAACACTGACCGCCAGGAATGGGTAAGGCATCTACCAAATGACAACGCAATTTTAACAATCCTGCTTCAAAAACGGCAAAAAGTCCTACAGGTCCAGCACCAACAATTAGTATATCTGTTTGAATCATTAATGTAACTATAATTTTGTTCATAGAAACACTTTTGACGATTTAAAACTGTATGTATTTGTTCAAAATTTCTATAGAAACAATTTTTTTGAACTGATATCGTAAAGACTACAAAATTTATACGAAAGCAACCTATGGAATTACTACAAACCTTTATTGATATTTTCCTTCACTTAGATAAACATTTAGTTGTATGGACAATTTTGTATGGTGTGTGGTTATATGCACTTTTATTTTTGATAATTTTTGCTGAAACAGGTTTAGTAGTTACTCCTTTTTTACCTGGAGATTCATTACTTTTTGCTACTGGTGCCGTATGTGCTTTGCCAAACAGTGCTTTAAATGTTTGGATTATGATTCCATTGCTAATTATTGCAGCAGTACTAGGGGATGCAGTAAATTATACTATTGGTGAAAAAATTGGTCTTCGCTTGTTTCGAAACCCTAAAGCGAGATTTTTAAACAAACGGAATTTAGATGCTACTCATACGTTTTACGAAAAACACGGCGGGAAAGCTGTAATTATTGCTCGTTTTGTACCAATAATACGTACTTTTGTACCGTTCGTTGCAGGAGTTGGTTCAATGTCTTACAAGAAATTCTTTTCGTATAATGTCATAGGTGGCATTGCTTGGATTAGCTCGTTTTTGATATTAGGTTTTCTTTTTGGAAATTTTCCTATTGTTAAAAAGAATTTTTCTTTAGTTATACTAGGGATTATTATTCTATCAGTTATTCCGGGAGTAATTGAATTTATTAAGTATAAAATTTCAGAACGAAAAAACATAACAACATTATAAATTTAAAAGGTATAGTATGATTCAATCGATTATCGTTATTGGAGCAGGAACTATGGGAAATGGTATTTCTCATATCTTTGCTCAATATGGTTTTTCTGTTACTATTGTTGATATCGCTCAAGCTTCGTTGGATAAAGGTTTTACAACTATCTCGAATAATTTGTCTCGACAAGTGAAAAAAGGAACATTGACCGAAGAACAAATGACCGAAACTCTTTCGAGAATTAGTCTTTCAACTGATTTATCTTCTGTTGCACCTTCTGCTGATTTAATCATTGAAGCAGCAAGCGAAGATATTTCTATAAAGAAAAAGATCTTTACTCAATTAGATTCCATTTGTTCGGAAAACACAATCTATGCTACTAATACATCTTCAATTTCTATTACTGACTTAGCTGCGGTTACAAAAAGAGCTGACAAATTTATTGGAATGCACTTTTTCAATCCAGTCCCAGTAATGAAATTAGTTGAGTTGATTCGTGGTATTGCAACAAGTGATGAAACATTCAACGCAATTAATGCATTAACTTTAAAAATTGAAAAAGTACCTGTTTCAGTTCAAGATTACCCAGGATTTATTTCTAATAGGGTTTTAATGCCTATGATAAATGAAGCTATTTTTTGTTTAATGGAAGGTGTTGCGTCTGCTGAAGATATTGACACTGTTATGAAATTAGGAATGGCTCACCCTATGGGCCCACTTACTTTAGCCGATTTTATTGGTTTAGATGTTTGTTTGGCTATTATGGAAGTGCTCTACAATGGGTATTGTGATTCTAAATATAGACCTTGTCCTCTACTTCGTAAAATGGTAGCAGCTGGATACATGGGTAGAAAAACAGGAAAAGGTTTCTTTACTTATTAAGTAAAAAAATACACCCCAACGATATTAAACCCCGCGGTCTTCAACTAAAGGGTTTTTTCTTGTATATATAGAAAATGGACTTGGTGGTTGCATAGTATCTTTTAGAAAATATTTAAAGTCTTCAATAACTAAAGTATTTTTAGTTTCTAGAGTAACTTTCAATTCATTTTCGTTTGTTTCTTCCCAAGAATTTAATTTTTCTCGAAGTGATTCGGATTCTCCAAAAATCAAACGAGTTTCTGACTGAGAAAGTTCTATTTTGAGTTCAGAATAAAATTCAGAATTTTTAGTGATAAACTTTTTTCGATGTTTTAAGGAATTTTCTAATCTTTTCTTAGAATAAGATTGAAATTCTTCATCATTTACTTTAGACATATTGCTCACAAAATTTGTTATAAATAATAGACAAATATACGATTATTTTACGAGTTTCCATAATTTATGCACTGGTTATTTTTACTCATTGCAGGTTTGTTTGAGATAGGATTTACTACCTGCCTTCAACTTTCAAACAACTTTACAGACTGGCGATGGTCTGTTGGGTTTTTAATTACATCTATTCTTAGTTTTTATTTTCTAAGTCTTTCGATTCAGACCATACCCATGGGTACTGCGTATGCAATATGGACTGGGATTGGAGCTGTGGGTACTGTTTTAATTGGGATATATTTCTTTAAAGAATCATACGATTTTTGGAGAATGTTTTTTCTCTTTACCTTAATTGCATCAATAGTTGGTTTGAAATTCGTCTCAACTAAATAGAACAGTATGCTTCTCATTATTTGAGGATGTCGACTTCGGAAGGGTAGTACTTTTGCATTGTAGTACATAGAGGTTCTCCTCTCGAGGGTTCTGTGTCAACTAAGGTACTCCGAAGAGTGAGAGGGGGTATAATAAAAGCCCTGAAAGGCAACGTAAAATAGCAAAGGGTTTATACATAAAACTCACGAAAAAAGACGCCCTTTAAGGAGCGTCTTTTTTTTAGATGCGTATATATGAGATTTACATATATTGATACCAATTAGGAGAAGCAACCATAATAGGTTCTTTTATTGATATCCCAAGAATCTGTAGTAACTGTTTAGCAGAGGCTGCTACATCGTTTGGCATAAGTTTCAAGGCAAATGCAAATGGAAATTCTTGCGATTGATTTTGAGAAAACAGAGAAGCTATTGAAGATGATGTAACATCTGATTCTTCATCTTTGTTTATCCCTAGTGCTTTTAAAATCATTTCAAAATCATCTTCTTTTTCAGGGTAAGTAACAATAGAAACTTTTTTATCCTCACCAACACCAATACGTTTTTTTGCTAATGAAATAGCATCGAATAATCCACCATTTATATCAACTAAACCAACAGCTTTTGCGTCTTCGCCAGTCCAAACTCTTCCTTTAGCAACTTCACGCGCTTCTTCAAAAGTTTTTCCTCTACTTTGTGCAACTTTTGAAACAAATCTGGTATAGATTGGTTTCATAATAGAATTTACTTTAGCCTTATCTTTTTCTGTCATAGGCATAATAGCATTGAATAATGGTTTGCTACCACCAGTAGAAATAGTATCTACAGTAACGCCAACCGAATTCATAGCTCTATGAAAATTAGGAATTATACCAATTACTCCAATAGAACCTGTAATAGTGTTGGAATGAGCAACAATGGTATCACAAGCCATAGCTATGTAATAACCACCCGACGCGGCAACGTCACTCATTGATGCATACACAGGCTTTACTTTTCTTGTTTCAATTATCTCGTTCCATATTATGTCGGAAGCAAGAACAGAACCACCTGGGCTATCTACACGAAGAATAATAGCTTTCACTTTTTTATTCTCACGTGCTTTACGAATATCTTTTACCATTTCATCAGAAGAAATAACTTGATCACCACTTGATAATGGATTTGAAGAAGATTTTCCAGTTTGAATACCACCTACACCAAAAATGATTGCAATTTGTTGATCATCTTCTTTTTTAGAATCATAATTTTTAGAATAATTAGGACTTTCCACATAACGAGAAATACTCACTAATCGTAATGGTTTCTTTTTATCGGAAATTGTAGAAGTATCTCTAGTTGCACGTATGCGTAATTTTTCTCTTACTTGTAATTCAGTTGACATAGCATCTACCAAACCAAAAGCTTTCATACTATCGGCAGTATAAACACCTTTTTGTAAAAGTGATTCAACAACATCTTGTGTAAGATTTCTATTTTGTGCTACCCAAGTAATAAAAGCTTTTTTACGTTGTTGTAAGATAGGCATATATGCTTTTCGAGTTTCAGGACTAAAGCCTGTTCTTGAATATGATTCTCCAGCTCCTTTAAATTCTTCATATTGAAATACCGTAACATCAATGTTTAATTTTTCTGCTAAGTTTTTCATAAAAGTAGCAGTAATTGAATAGTCGGTAATATCGAACATTGCTTCTTCAGTTGTAAAAAGTGAATCTGAAAGTGATGCTAACAAATAATCACCTTTCATAGCCATATCAACATAAGAATATATGAATTTACCAGAAGTTTTGAAATCTTTTAAAACTTCCATTAACTCCAACATTTTTGCACCGCCCAAGGTTACTTGTTCAGGTTTTAAATAAATACCTTTAATGTTAGGATCTTTTTTCGCTTGTTTAATTGCTTGAAGTGTTTCTAAAAAGTTTGCTTTTTTAGTATTCGATATTGTAGCAATGATATTTCCTGATGTAGACGAATATTCTTCTATTCCGCCAGAAAGTGGCATATACAGTATTGAATATTCTTTTACATTCACTTCATTTTTCGAAGTAAAAGAACCTAAAGAACTAGTAATAGACACAATGAAAACTACTATTAATCCAAAAAAACCTACAATGACAACACCAACTATTAAAACTGGAATCCACCAGCGAGACTTTTTCTTTTCAGGATACGAAGGAGGGACAGGAGTAGGTGTAGAATATTCATTTGACATAAGATAAGTCCAAAAGTTGTTAAAAAAACAATATCAATATCACGTATAATATATATAAAAATTTTGATTAAAATTGCTAAATATGATTCTTTACCTAACAAACAAGTTACGAATTGCCTTTAATACAATGTGAACTCATTTCCATTACTGTACCGGCTATAAAAGGAATTTAAGAAAAGAGAAAATATAGGCAGATTACTGTTTCTTTACTATTCGAATGACATCTCTTTGAATATCACAAAATAAATCCGGGCGGTGTTTCGACACAAAATCTGTTAAATCTGATGGAGTTGGATAACCGTTTTCGCCAGTGAAACAACGTGCATCGTCAATTAAGGTTATATGATTTTTTATAGGATGATTAAAAATAGACAATAACTCCTTTAAAATGGGAGTTTCTTCTAACCCTAATGCCGTAACACCACCAAAATAATGTGCATCTAACCAAAAAAGGATTGGGGTTTGAAAGTTTTTAATCACAATAGGCAATGTTGATGTGCTATCACCCAAATGAATTGCAACTGAAGGAAATTTGGAAAACTGATTTTTTGCTCGTTCGTAAAAAATTGGATCTAATTCTATACTATGTGTTTCTGAAAATAATGGATGCACAGAATGTATCATGTGGCCTAAATACGTCCCTGTTTCAACAAAAACAGTTGGATTATATTCATTGTAATATTCTTTAACAACTTTTAACTTATCTGAATGTGAAGGAGGAATTCCCTTTCCAGAAAAGAAATGTTTACCGGTATCGCGAAGTTGATTAAGATATTTATGGAGGTAGACTTTAAAATACCAACTAGGTGATGGATTAGCCATAGTACTTAAAATGTAAGTAAAAAAAAGCCCCAGAATGGGGCTATTGAAATCATTGTTGTGTAGGATGAATTTTATGTAGTTTTTTTACAATTGCTTCCGAAAGGTTAAGTCTTCGAGAATTTACATAATTGAATAACGCAATAAAAACATCCGCAGCTTCTTCTGAAAGTTCATCTTGAGAAATGAATTTTCCTTTCCAAAGTTTCTTTTCTTTGTTTGCTAATTCTCCAGCTTCACCACATAGTTCAAGCGAAAAAAACTCCGGTGGTCTCACTTGAAAACATTCATTTTGATACGTATCAAAAAGTTTTTGGAGACCCGAAACAGAAGTTGAAACTTCGTTTTGGAGTTTTTCGAATGATTCTTGGGAAGAAGTTGTGTTCACAATCAATAAAGTTTAATCATCGTTTTCGGTAGAATCTTCGTCGTCCTCATACATTTCGGATTCATCGTCCATAGAAGTAGAAAACTCTTGTTCAGTTAATTCGGCTTTACCTTCTAAGCGTTCACGAACTCTGTAACCAGAGCCACGAACAGAATATAAAATTCTTTCTTGACCAGGTTTTTCAATTTTATTTCGTAAACGTTTAATATAGACATCAATAATATTCGATTCAGAATCGAAAGCTGTTTTCCAAACGTGTTGCATGATTAATGAACGAGAAACAATCTTGTTTTTGTTTCTCATTAAATATTCTAACAACGAATATTCTTTTGTTGTAAGTTCAATTTCTTCGTTGAAACGATATGCTAAATGCGAAACTGTGTCAAGTACTAAATCATTGCAATAAATTTTGGTATTTTTTTCTGTTGCTGTTCTACGGGAAATAGCACGAATTCTTGCAACTAATTCTTCGAAATGGAAAGGTTTCGGTAAGTAATCATCAGCACCTAAATCTAATCCCATTACTTTATCGTCGGTAGTTCCACGAGCAGTTAGCATTAAAATCGGAGTTGCTAAACCAGCATTTCTAATTTCAGTAAGTACAGCCATCCCACTTTTACGGGGTAACATTACATCTAAAATTATCACATCGTAATAATGGTTCAACGCTTGTTCTAAACCTGTTACGCCATCGTGTGCAACTTCAACAGTATAACGTTCTTCTTCTAAGCCTGATTTAATAAATTTGGCTACTTTTTTTTCGTCCTCAATTACTAAAATTCTCATCAATTTAATCCAGATATTTTATAGAATATGCTTATAAGTTATAATCAATCTCAACAGTTTTATTTACTGAAGATTACAATTTGATGACGAAATTCATTTTCAGTTATTTTTTCCGTACATAAACTGGACGTATTTCTCTCATTCCATTATCATATTCTAAAGAGATATAGTACATCCCATTTGCAGAATAAGTACCATCAGTTCTTGTCCCATCCCAACGATCGCAATAAGAAACATTCTTAGTTCTAGGTGAATTTTGAATAGGTTCAGCAACAATTCGATTATTCTCATCGTAAATTTTTATCGACAAATTAGAACTTTCTGGTACACTATAGACTATTTCTGCAGATTCTTTTAATGGGTTAAAGGGGTTTGGAGCAACAATGACTAAATCTGGATTGCTTTCAGTTGGGAAAACTATTGTAGTATCAGAAATAACACAAGAATTTAACGAACATATTCTCATCACCATTGATGTAGGTAACTTAGTAGGTAATGAACTCCACTCGTAAAAACCAGTAGAAGCAGAAAGTGTAGTTATTTCTGTGAATGTAGTACCTGAATCGATAGAATAATAAATAGAATACATATCAGATAATGATATTGAATCTTGTTTCCATCTGATAGCAATGTACGGACAAGGAGTAATTCCTCTTTCGACAGTTGAATTTATCAATCGTGGAAATACATTTAAAGAAAGTGTATCGCCCACTAAAACTCCTGAAGAGGTAGTGCTTACTCGGAAATACATTACTTTTCCCTGATCTGTTGCTTCGAAACAATCGAAATATGGACAAGGGACTGTTGCTAAGAATGAAAATGACCCTGCTTCGTTCTTTGTAATTGCAGAATCTACAAAAGTCCAATTTACTTTATCGTACGAATATTCTAATCGAACTGGTTTGGCACAAAGTGATTGACCCGTTATTTTTATCTTATCACCCGATGTAGCAAAATTAGGTATAGTTGCTTTCGAAACAAAAGTTGTACAAATTAAAGGACTTCCTAATGCATACGTTTGTTTTGTAGTAGTGACGATAATGTCATTTAAACCATCGCCCTCTAAATCTGCAATTGCTACGGCTCGAATTTGTTCAAAAGGAAAATTCTTTTTGTACACAATTTGAAATGGATCACCAGAAAGAAATTCTTTACTTTTATAGTCTCGCAATCGAAGCACTTTTAATTCTGAACCATCTACCAAAATCATTTCTTCTTTTCCATCTGGTTGACCATCTAAATCATTGATAGCGGCTAACCAACCAGAAATTTTTGCACTTGCAATAGTATCAAATTTTCTAAATGGAATTGGTGGAACAGCTTTTAAAACTTCATCTGTTCTATAGCGAAGTACACTTATTTTACTTTGTGCAACGGCAAAATCCTTACTCGATTGCGTAACAACTATTTCATTGCCAGGATTAAACGGAAAATACTTTGGTCCGTTCCCAGCAGGAAATTCGTTCGAACGATCTGTTCCATCAACATTTCCAATCCCTAATGACCATAAGTGATTTGAATCACCCACAAAGGGAACAATATCAGAATTAGGAAAAGTAATTGGTTCAATAAAATTAAAGTTCGGTACTTCTTGAAACAAATGAAGTTTAGATTTCCCAATTGAAGTATCTCTTCCAGTGTATTCTTCAGAAACGATATAAAACTTTTTTTCAACTTCAGATTCATTTTCTACATCAGTAAATGTATATGGTATCATTCGAATTATTGGTCGAATTGCCCCTGAAGTTAAGGTTGAATTTATAAAATACGGACGAATTGCAAATGATGGTTGTTCTTCAATAACTCGTAAACCTGCTACATAAGGAGTATTTGCAAATGTTACAATAGTAGAATCTATACCTGTAGCAACAGAACTTTGAATAGAAATGGAAGGATAAAAAGAAGGAAATATGACAGCATCATCTAACCTGGAATTCGAAAAAGTTAGATCTACAGATGGGATATAAGAAGTAACTTCAGGACCGGTATAAAAACGATATTGTTTTTGATCGGAAGCATCAAAAAGAGCTAACGGAGAATCAAACTCATTCATTTTGAACATTCCAATTCCTCTAAAGAATGGAGTTTTATTTCCAAATTGAATGTCAGGTTTCGACATATTTACTCGCACATAAATATACCAAGGTCTTCGGGGTGAAGAACTTCTATCTGCACGAGCATAAAATGGAGTTACTGAAGCAAATGTATTGGGTACAAAGTTTCCTAGGCTTACGGCTAAACGACGAACCAATTTTAAAGAGTCTGTATTTGGAATTACACCCACTACCCAAGCGTATGCAACGGAATCTCGGTTTCGGACTTGTTCATACCCTTCTAAACATAGAACCATTGTTTGGTCACCCGATTGGGAAAATGAACTTTCAGTCGTTGTATCGATTAATAGCGAGATTTTACTTGCGGTAATTCCCGCATCAAAAGGAAGTCCAGAAATTCGTTGTCTACCATAAGCATCTAAAATGACAATTTCACCATTAACGTAGGCAACTATTTCATTAGGAGCGCGGAAAAAATCAGCACTAATTGGTGGATTATTAATAATATTACCAATTAATGGTTGAATATCTCCTGAAATTGCAGCAGTAGACCACTTAATATTGAAACAACATTCTAACTCTTGTGGAGCAGATTTGTATAACTGCAACAAGGTTCCAGCAGGGTTACCCATTGGGTATGTCCATACCGACGGATTAACTAATGGAGCTTCTTGTGCAAAAATTGAAATTGTTGTTACAACAAAAAAGCTTAGTATAATAGAAAAGTGTTTTAGCATACAAAAGAATCAGTATTTATAGTATATTCACGAATTTACACAAATTTTAGGGAAGGTAGAATTCTTAAAAGATCAATTAATTAAAAAACTACCAAATATTTACTTCTGTGTGTAATCTTATTCCGAAAGTATTTTGAACTTTTTCGATAATAATCTTTGAAAGTTCTAAAATTTCTTGACCTGTTCCATTTCCATAGTTAACTAAAACCAGAGGTTGATTTTTATGTGTTCCAACATTTCCTATTGTAAAACCCTTCATTCCAACAGTTTCAATTAAATAAGCAGCAGCTATTTTCACCGTTTTTTCATCAACAAAATAAGATGGTAAAGTAGGAAATTCAATTTGTAATCTTTTAAATTCAATATTTGAAATAATAGGATTTTTAAAAAAACTTCCCGCATTGCCTAGAACATTTGGGTCGGGTAATTTTCTTTTTCTAATAGAAACAACAGCAGAAAAAATGTCTTTTATAGAAGGTTTAGTTATTGATTGATTTTCTAATTCTACTGCTACATCTTTATAATTATAATTTATAGCGTGGTGACTATTTGAAAGTTGTAAAGTAATAGAAGTAATAACACATTTACCAAATAACTCGTTTTTAAATATAGAATCTCTATACCCAAATTTACATTCTGAATTTGATAAAGAATAATCTTGCAAAGTATCAATGTCGAGAACTGATACAGAAATTAAAACATCTGCGAGTTCAACACCATACGCACCAATATTTTGTATTGGAGCGGCACCACATTTTCCCGGAATTAGAGCTAAATTTTCAATTCCACCTAGATTATTTTCAATACAAAATGTTACAAACGAATGCCATTCAACACCAGCATTTACAGTTACATTTGTATAAGAATCATTTTCTGAAAGAGATATTCCTTCAATACAATTATGTATAAGTAAACCCATAAAATTCTTAGTAAAAAGAACATTACTTCCACTACCAAGAATTTTAATATTTTTTCCTAATTTTCGAGAAGAGGTAAGGACAGTTTTTAACTGTTCAATCGAGGTTACAGAAGTAAAATATTCTGCAAAGGAAGAAACGTGAAACGTTGTAAGTGTAGAAAGGTCTTTTTTGTTTTCGAACATATTATCGGACTGCTTCCCATTCTTCAGAAGTCGATTTTCCAAAAACTAATACAGAAAGCCAATTAGTAAACCAAGTAAAAATAATTCTGCTATATCCAAATTTTCTAAATCTTCTTGGAGACTCATATACTATTATATTTTTTGCAAATCCAACTGTTCCAATTTTTGAAATTCTATGCATCAAATCAAAATCTTCTCCAGCTGCAACTTTTGGGTTATAACCACCAATTTTTTTAAAAGTTTTTGCTTTTACAACCTGACATTCTCCACGTCCCATTCCCAACCCTATTTTATTCAAAAAGTGTAAATATCCATTAAAAAAAGTATGGAACAATTTATCACTTAATCTACTTTCCGAGGGAGAAATTTCAACTGGGAAGGCTAAAGCATCACATGGACGAAGTGAACCTTCACCTTTTGACCAAAGAACTATTTCTTCAAAAAACAAGTCAGGATTTGCAATTGTGGTGTCACCGTTTAGAAAAACAAGAATATCACCTGTTGCTTTTTCAGCACCAATATTACGACCTTCAGAAATACGTTGTTTTCTATTTTCATTGTGTACAACAACAATATCTGCAAATTCTTTTGCAATAGAAACGGTTCTATCCTTTGAACCACCATCGCTAACGATAATTTCAACGTTATAAAGATTTTTACGTTCTTTAGTAAATAATTGCAGAGTAAAAGGAAGTAATTTTTCTTCTTCTAAAACTGGAATTATAACACTTATTAGCGGATGTGCTACTCGAAAATGTTGTAACGATTCATCTTTTATTGACGAAGAATCAATTACATCATCTTGTTCGAATTCACGAAATCTTAAAACATCTACCTGTATACTACTCAACGAAGACCTTACACTTAGAATACTAAAAAAGGAAACAACAACGCAAATTTTACCTCTTTACCAATTACAATTGCAGGAGAAGGTAATTTATAATGGTTTAGTGTTTGCACTAACCAATTCAAAAAATTTGAATCAGATTCAGGAATTAACTTTAAAAGATTATAATCTAATGCTATAACAAAATTGCTTTCTCTAAGAGAATTTCCTTGTACATCAAAATACTCCATATTTCTAACATTATACCCCAAAGATAAATTCAACCAATCAGGTAGGATATTTCTTAAGGCATTCGGCAAAATATTATCTAATTCTATCGAAAGATGATAGGTCATAGAATGATAATCGTCAAAAACTGCAGTTTCGTGTTTCATTGGCAAATCTCCTGCCCAACGAGAAGGAACAAACTGCACTTTGGGAGTAAAATTTTGCAAAAAGGGAATTTCATTCTGGGCTAAATAATACCATGCACCGAGATAATTTGAAATTGCATCAGAAGGACTAAATCCCCAATTAGAACCATAACCATCTTGAATTTCTACAAATGTTTGATATAACAAACCACCTAAAGTTCCTAAAGCATGGGCGGTTCTCAAGTTTAAACCTGAAGCAATCATACCTTCTCCGAAAAGATACGAAACTACATACCCACCATAAAAATGACCTAACTTATCTGCACGAAGAGAATAGTCCCCATCTTCTTGAATATGAAAAGAGGATCTATTATTCGACCACCACGCATTTTTTTGATAAAGATACAAACCTGTACAAGCCGCCGTAGTTATGCCAACGGTAATTGTAGCAGGAACAAAGTCAAAGGAAGACTTGCTATTAGGAACACCTCCATCAACAGTATATCGCTTTCCACCTGCATACGTGTACGGTTTTGTAACGAAACTACTTCCTACACCAGAAGTAAATTTATTCGTAGAATCTATTTTAATTTTTGAGCTAATTGAATCTTCTACTTGAATAGTATCAAAAGTAGTATTCTTTTCAAGAATATCAATAACTGATTCTCCTTTTTCTACAACAATTGAAATAGTATCGGTTTTAAATGTCGGTTCATCTGAAAACAACTTAGAAGAACATACAAAATAAAAAATTACTAAAGCAATTGTAAATTTCATTAGACCGTTGTAGTTTCTACCAATGTTTTAATGACAGTTCTATCTATTAAAGCAGGAAAATAAGCAACAACTTCTGAAGGTTTAGGACGCCCACCTGCAAAACCAGTTACACTTGGCGGACCCGTTAAAATTAACGGTGCTAATTCTTTACAAAATCTATTTACGTCTGCAAAAGAATTGCCTCGTACTCCAACTCTCATCATAATCTCGTTTGGAACTGACGGAGGTGCTGCTTTTCCGTAACAAGCATTCATTCCAATATATTCCGTTCGTATTTCATCAAAAGTTAGTCCTAAATTTGCTAGTCTTTTTCTTAAAATTGAATCTGACATAGTAGCTTTTTCATAAGCTTCTGGTGCTGAATAGGTTAATGAACCAAAAGCAACAAAACCATCTTCGTACGAAGCAGATACCTTTAGAAATGGAGTTCTTGGTTTTCCTGTAACACCAAATACTCGTACGGTATCATTTCCTAAATCTTCCAATTGAATTGAAGAAAAATCTGCAATACAATCAGGAGTTATATATTCTTCTGGGTTACCTATCTCATAAAGAAGTTGTTCAGATACCGTTTCTCTCGAAACTCTTCCACCAGTGTTTTTATGTTTGGTAACATTAAAACTACCATCGGGGAAAGCTTCAATAATAGGAAAACCAACATTTTCCATGTTCTCTAAGGATTTCCAATCACCTAAAAAATTTCCGCCAGAAGCTTGGGCGCCACATTCATTTATATGTCCTGCAACTGTCCCAGCTGCCATTAAATTATAATCATCAACATCCCAACCAAATTCATAGATCATAGGTGCCAACGTTAAACCTGTGTCCGTTGTTCTTCCAGTAATAACAATATTTGCTCCTTGTCGTAATGCTTCTACAATCGGTTCTGCTCCTAAATATACATTTGCAGAAAGTAGCTTTTCTTGAACTTTCGCAATCGGTACACCTGTTTCCATATGCTTCATCGAATGACCATCGGAAATTAATTCTGTAATTGTTGGAAGAATATTATCTCCAGTAACAATAGCGATTTTAAACCCTGACAATCCTAATTTTTTTGCACCAGCAATAATTGCATCTCTTGCTGCTTCTGGGTTTACACCACCACCGTTAGAAATCATTGTGATATTGTTCTTAATCAAATGTGGTAAAACATCTAAAGTAGTATCTACAAGGTCCTTTGCATATCCTAAAAGTGGATTTTTGAGCTTTTGCTTTTGCATAATAGACATTGTTACTTCCGCTAAATAATCCATTACCAAATAGTCTATTGGTCCGAGAGTAACTTGTTGAAGAGGAGCAGACAATAAATCACCCCAAAATCCTTGACCCGATGCAATGCGAATAGATTGTTTCATTAATGATTTAGTATTAAGTGTTTTCAATAATAATTTCTGAATTGGAATGCCTAGAAATAGCGTCTTTTAACCTACTTAAATCTTTTGGCCTTATTTTTGTAGATATTATTTTTGCGTTATTTTTTTGAATAAATCGAACCGCTATCCAGAACAATTCGTTGCGGAAAAAAACCTTTTCTACGGTAGAATATTCAACAAATGTATTTTCTCCAAAATAGATATAGGTAAAAAGCATACCATTTCTATGAACAGAGTGACGTTGATACCGCCCACGAATTACAACTTGCGTAAAATTTATACAAAATGCTAAGGTTGCAACATACAACAGCATAATTGGATTTGATTGTAATAATGATGCAATTGCAAAAATAACGAAAAGTATACAATACACAATAGATATGTAGGTAGATATTGGATTCCAGAGTGAAAAGAATTCTTCACCAGTTGAAAATTCTTTAGAAATTAAGGAATCTGAGATTTGCCGGAAAGCTAAAGCTCCAAAAGCTAAGCAACTATAAACAAAAGCAACATAGCTAGCGTGAAGAAATAAAGTAATATCGAAGTGAACCATAAAATTTCGTTATTTTTGTATCAATATTCGTTAAATGAAATAGACTTATGACACCGCTCAACCAACTTTTACAACAATTACGAGAGAAAAAGGGTTTGTCCTTGGACAATATAACCCAGGCTACAAAAATACGTCAAAAAGTCATAATTAGTTTAGAACAAGGAAATTATACTGCTTTACCTGCAATATACATAAAGTCTTTTATTCGTACGTATGGAGCATTCTTAGGTTTAACTGAAGAAGAAATTTCTAATAGAATTGAAAACGAAGTTATTCCTCTAACGAAAACTATTGAAATCCCCAAATCTACAACAAGTTCCTTAAGTTTACAACCAATTGATTATACGCAGAATGAAAGTATTTCAACATCTGTAAAAAAATTGTTTGTAGATAAACTTCGAGCAACTCTACCTAATCATAAAAGAACGTTACAGTTACCAGTAATTTTATCATATACAGCTTTATTGGCAATTGCTGTGTTATTATTCTTTTATTTCTTCGGTCCAAAAGAACAAATTCCCTTTACAAGTGATTCTATAATCGATTCTGTTCAAACTGATAAAAAAGAACCACTTTCTAAGTTGTTTACCTTTATGAACAAAGAATACCCATCAGATTCATTAATATTAGAATTAAAAGCACAAGATTCAGTGTGGGTAAGTATCACATTAGATAACAAAAAAACAGAAGACATAGTTTTTTTACCTCAACAAAGTAGACGGTTTTCAGCAACAACGAGTTATACTATTTCAACTAATAATGTGAAAAAACTTCTAGCCCTTAGAAATGGTAAAGAAATTCAATTGACAAAGTCGAATAAAGGTGGAGCAGTACGGAATATAAAAATAACAGATACAAAGGTTACATCTTCTGCTGCTTTATGGCAAACAGAACCAATTCAAAAAACAAAAAACACAGAAACCACTCAAGTAACCGAAAGTAAAAAAACTAAGAATCAAACTTCATTAACAACTCCAAATATGAAGAAAAAGAAGAATGAAAGAGAATTATCTCGTCCTCCAGTTATAAAAGATGTTCCAATTCGCCCTAGAAATTAAAAGCCATAACATCGTGTAACCTAATTACACCTAGAAGAAAACCATTTTCGACCACAGGTAATACACTTATCTTTTTGTCATTTGATTCCATTAAAGTAATAGCCACTTTTAAGGAAGCTTCTTTTGAAATAACTAAAGGATTTTTATTCATAATTGATTCAACAATTACATTAGAAATGTCAGAATTATTCACCAAATACCTACGAATATCCCCATCTGTAATAATTCCAACCAGTTTATTCGATTTAGAACAAACACAAACACACCCTAAAGGATACTTAGTCGCTTGTATAATAGTTTCTTTCAAAGAGTCACCTTCATTCACAATTGCAATTGAAGACAAAGAATGAAACACATCTTCAACTTTTGAAGAAAGAAAAAAACCAATCTGACCATTTGGGTGATTTTTAAGATATTCTTCTTTTTGAAGCGATGAGGCTTCAATAATTCCAAACACTATTAAATCACTGACTATAGAAGCTGAAACGCTGCTAACAGAAGGAATTGTATCAAAAAATGGATCTTCTTGCAAAATAGGAACTGAAATTGTGATTGTTGCCAGTTTACTAAGTTGAGAATCTTTTGAAGTTGTTATAAGGATAACAGGTACATTTCTTTTTTTACATTCTAAACAAATTGTTTCGTATTCAATTCCAACACCACTTTTAGAATAAATTAAAACGACACTGTTTTCACGAAAACTACCTATATCTCCATGAAGTGCATCAACAGGATGAATAAAATGCGAATTCAAACATATACTTCGTAAAAGAGAAGCCATTTTACCCGCTATAAATGATGACTTTCCAATTCCCAAACAATAAATAGAATTTGAATTTAAAAGTAGAGTAACTATTGAATCAATTGGAAGAATAGTGTTGTTTTCTAAAAAAGATACTGTTTCTCTAAGACTTTGAAAATAAGAAGAATATTTCATTATGTAATTTTGAAAAATCAGCCAGGAGGCCAAGAAAGATCGCGCCCAGCTAAAAAATGAATATGTAAATGAAAAACAGTTTGCCCAGCATCTTTACCATTATTCACAACAAGTCTATACCCATTTTCTGTAAGTTTAAACTTTTTAGCCAATATTCCAGCTACAGAAAGTAGCGTACCTAAAAGTATTATATCTTCATCGGTGCTTTCGTTAATTGACACAATTCTTTTTTTAGGTACAATTAGGATATGGATTGGTGCTTGTGGAGTATTATCACGAAAAGCAATTACGGAATCATTTTCGAATTCAATTGTAGCAGGAATTTCTCTGTCGATTATTTTTTCGAAAATTGTTTTCATTTTGTTTGTATTTGTTATAAAATAAAACTCCCCATATAAACTAATATATGGGGAGTTAATTGTATTATTCAATAATTTTTATTGAACAAAAGTCATCTTGCCAAATTCAGAACCTTCAGTAGTAGTTACTCGGTAGATATATGTACCGTTAGAAACTTTAGTACCATTAGAAGTTGTGCCATTCCATTCGAAGTTGTGACGACCAGCTTCAAGATCAGAATTAACTATTGTTTTTACAACATTTCCAAAAATATCTACAATTTCAAGAGTTGTTGCCGTTTTAAACGGAAGTTCAAATGAAATGTTAGTAGATTTATTGAACGGATTTGGAAAGTTTTGATCTACAGCCATTGTTCCAGTTTGATTAAATTCAAATGTAAGAACATTGGAGTAACTTGTTTCATTTGAAGAACCATCGATATCAATTTGTTTCAAACGATATTGATATGTATTTCCAACTGCAACATTTTGATCAAAGTGACCATATTGGTTTGCTACTTGAGAGTTACCAATACCATTAACGAATGCAACTTTTTTCCAATCTGTATCTTTACCAATTTGAAGACGTTGAATTTCGAAACCAGCATTGTTTTTCTCTTGTGCAGTTTCCCAGAATAAATCAACACCATTATTACGTTTGTTACCTTCAAAATAAGTTAACTCAACAGGAATAATAATTTGTTGATAAGCTTTGTCGCCTAAGAAAGGACGAATCATTGGTATCCAAGATCCACGTTGAAGAGTATTTGTTCTTCCATCAACTGGAGATGCGCCATAATGTCCTAAGTGACCATAACCAGGGTTTCCAATAGTTGGAGTCATTTGAGTCCAAGTATTAGAACCTTTGTTATTTTCAAATGCGAAATAGTTATCGTTGATAAGATCACCATTATTGTTACGGCGACGGAAACGTCTGTCAATTAACAAGTGGTACCCACCAGCGCCGTAAGCTACTGTAGGAGCGTCAAAGTTAGGAGTTCTAGAAATGTTAGTAGTTCTCATACCCATACGAGTAGCTGAACCACCAAGTTCAAGACCATCTTGACCTAATTGAGCAACGGCAACCCAGTAAACACCTGGTTGTAGAATTATAGGATTACTTAAAGTATAATCAGTATATTCATCAAATTTAGAAAGGCCTGTTGCAGGATCGAAGCCTCGGTTCGCAGCAAGCTGAGTACCAGCTACTACAGGCGATCCTGGAATTCCACCTTGATCAGGATAGATTCCAAATTCAATTTGATCTGTAGATTGATTTAATGCAGCAAAGTATGCTTGGAAACCTTTGATGGTATCTTGAGCATATAATTGGAAACGAGCAGCTAACTGACCTGCACCAGATCCAGCATTATCACCCATAGCCCATGAGTTGAGATATGTATGACTTACACCAGCCCAGATACCACCTTGATTGTACGCTAAAAGGTTTAAACCTTTACTTGTACGTTGAGGTGTGTTTTGGTCAAATGAAGGAACATCATTACGAGGTTGAACAGGATCATAAGCAAATGCAGAACCATAGTTTATTTCAAATTCACCATATTGGAAATTATTAATTTCACGAACATCAGAACCTGGGTATTCTATACCAGCAAATAAGTCATAAATTTGACGTGTTTGTGGTTGACGTGGACCACCTTGTTGAGCATCCCAATTTGGCATACTAACAACAATTTCTGAACCAGCAGGTAAGAATGGAACTGGTGTATTACGAAGGTAAACATACTGAGGTGAGTTTTGTAAGTATACTTGTCCCCAAACACTAAATGAAGATGCTGGTTGACCAGAAATATTCGAAACTTTCACTTCAATTGGTAATTGCGTTGCTTGAGAAGCAGGAGCAATTGTATAAGGCCAACGAGCTTTGATAGAAACGATTTCTAAATCAGGAACCTCTTGAGGTAATTGAATATAAATATTATCTACAAAGAAATCATCTGCATCATCTGGAATAAATATATCCGCTAATTGGTGATTTCTTGCAGAAACACGCAATCTGAAACGGAAATCTTTTCCACCACCACCTGGCCAGTTAATAATAGTATCTGGTATTGGTAAGAAGATTTTCAAGAATTCATCTTCGTGACCATCATCGAACAACCGAACTCTTAAACCAGCAAATGCAGAAAGTACAGTATCTTTATCTGAACCAGGTCCATAAGAGTCTGAACCAAAACCTCTAATAAATCCACCTGAACCAAAGATTGTCCAAGCTGGATTTGAAGTTTCACCAGCAGCACCACCACGACGTGGAAAACTTGTCCAATTACCGACTCCAATGTTGGTTACAGCAGGAGTTGCAGCTGTGCCATAGTTTAAACCATTATTTGAAGGACGAGCAAATTCTAGTATTAAGTTGTCTGAAGGAGTTGGAGTAGATCCACCGCCGGTAAATACTGCAGATGGAACATTATTCACGATTGTACGTGGTTCTGGTCCTATTAATGTTTGATCACACCATCCACGAGGGAAGTCACGAGAACCACCATTGAGTCCAGATCTTTGATAAGAAACAATTAAGATTGATCCTAAAGTTTGCTTACCTGGAACTTGACGCATATCAATGGGGAATGAACGTAATTCATCTCCTCTATTTGCAGGACCAGGGAATCCGGGTACTGGGGATTTGTCAGAACCATCAAGATTCAAACGATTCATTCTAATTACAGGAGAAACAACTGTTACTGATTGAGTAGAGTCATTTTCTGCAAAGAAAATACCACGAGGAGGTAATGGGTTAAAAGTTGTCGCATTTCCGTTTGTTACTTCTGTATCAATATTTACCCATCTGTGAACAGATGGCATATTAATACCGTTGATAACGTGGAAATCTGAAGCAAATTCAACCATTGAATCTGGAGCAATTCTACGAATATTAAAAATTTGAACTTGTAATGTATCATCAAATGGCCATTGGTCTGGAATAGGAGTTCCGTCAGGGCGAATTGGTTCAACCATTACAACCATTCGTAAACGACCAACTTGTGCATCAATGAACTCAGAAGTAAAGAAAGGAGGGAATGCAATTCTAGTATAACCGTAAGGAGGAATACCACCAAAACGACCATTAGGAACTTGATTCACTAATGGTAATCCTGTTCTATACCATGGCGCTCCACTACCGTCAGGTGCACCACCAAAGTTTGTATTGCTATTCATTGGTAAACGAGTAGCATTTGAAACGTTAGGAGCAGGAACAGAGAATCCCATCCAATCAGTTCTAAAATCTGCAAGACAATTTCCGTCTAAACAAGCAGAATCAATTGGAACTGTACGTATATAAATTCTGTCATTTTGAGGAGGAAGAATTGCTTCGTTAATAACTCTAAAACGAGCTTGGAAGAGCAATTCTGCATTTATATCACCACCAGCGTTATTACTAGAGTTAATATCTGTTAATGAACCATTTCCATTGTTACGAGCAAAATTGTTTTGCAAATTTTGAACCAACGCTACTGGTTGAATATTACCTAAGCGTTCGTCACCAGCTAACAACTCATAGTTGTTAATTCCAGAAACAGTAATAATATCGCAGCAGTTAGTATTGTAAAAATCTAATGGAGCAGTAGCGTCTCTTCTACGAGCTCTATATTCAAGGGAATACAAACGCATTGTATTTTTCCAAGCTTTAAATTTTAATGCATGAGAATTAATCAATGCAGTGTTAGGATCTCCATCAGTAAATAATCCACCATTGTTAAGATAAGTAGTAGATTGAAGTACGCGTGTGTGACCTGTACCATTTACCCAGCCAGATCCAGCTGTAGATGAAGCATTTCTAAATGCACGTCCACTAACACCGATTAGTGAATTCAGTCTAAATACATTTGAAGCAGCAGTAGAACGGTTGCCAATTACAACAACACCTTGAAAATTCATATAAATAAAATTTACTGAAGCATCAGTGTTCGTTAAAATTACTTGAGCGTTTGCAGAAGTATAATTTTGTTGACCAGGTCGTAAATTTGCAACAGCAGTATATGGACCAAGAGGAGTGTTTTTTCCACGAACTGGAGCAATATTTTCAAAATAGATTGTTAATGAATCATTTGAAATGTTTGTACCAGATCTTCTGTAAAAAACTCTACCGAAGTCTTCTTTTTGAGTTAGTGCATCATTCCATTGTGAAAGATGTAAGTCACCCCAAAACGGAGCTATGATTGGTGCATTATTAGTAAAAGGGAAGAATCCATTTCTCGCACGAATACCTGCTAAGGCAGTTCCAGGTGCGTTACCACAAGCTATAAACTGATAACCCCAATTATCTAAGATAGGATCAGCAAGAGATGGAAGACCAGGATTAATGAAATCTCTACCAGCCCCAACAAAACCATTTCTATCTTCGGACATAGTATTGTAGGCATTTCGAATCGATTTCGAAGGATCTGTGTATGTATATCTATCGTTTGATAAAGCAATTACACCGTTTGTAGATACATAAAAACTATCATAAGGCACACCGTTAAAAAAGAATTTACGTCCGGCTTTAAAAATAGAAATTGGTCCAGCAAATGCATCATCTGTGGTATCACTAATATCACCTGGATTACGGAAATAGTTTGCGTTTTCTAGACCCACATTATTATTCCAAGCACTAGGGCCAGAATGAATTCTGCGCCAAACATCAGTTCCGCCAGCAGGATCGGCATTTTCCAAAAATGGAACAGGAATAGGCTTCGGTCTCCAAAAGTCACCTGCAACTGCATCGAAATTATCGACTACATAATACCCGGAAGAGGCAGCAGAACGTGACCAATGGTTATTGTTGTCTTGAAATGGTTGTGGGTAATGAGTAGCAGGAACGCTAACCCCAGGACCCCAAGCACTTTTACGTAAGACTGTTTCTCCATCTCCTTCAGCATAAACTGTGCTAATGGAGAAGAGCAACGTCATTGCAAGCAATAACAGTTTCTTACTCATAATAACTTACCTTGTAAAGAATTAAACATATGTATAAATTTTCTAATAAATAATGAATCGAACGTCGAGCAAAAAGCATTTTGCCACTTAACTTTGCAAGATATGGAAATTTTACAACAAAAGCAATAATTTTGTAAAATTAATTGATTTCTATCGCTTTATTCTAAATCCTTTGTCTTCTGATTCAAAAATCCAAGCTACTATTTTTCCCTCATCGATTGTTTCAAAATCATCCCAATACGCTCGGTCATACTGGTAATAAGAACCTGATTCATCAGGTATATTTTCTGCAACTTGTTGTTTTATCTCTAAAAGTCTTTTTTTCCAATTATCGAAATTTTCTTTCCGTAGATCAATCCAACCATCGTAACACCACTTTTCAATCAATTCTGGTGTTAGTGAAAATTCTTTTTCCGTTTTTTGTAGTGGTATAATTACTTCTTTACCTCTGAAATACGATTTTCCGTTCGGTAAAAGGATTACTAAACCAATACTTATCATCTCTTTTCTAATTATACTGTTTTTATTGATAAATGTTTCCAATTTATGTGAAATATTTTCAGAAGTCTCATTCAACACTTTATCAAAGCTCCCAAATGCCGATCTCAACAAAAAACCTTCGTATAATAATTTTGATAATCTGGGAGGTCCTAACATTTCAAAAGCAATGGAATTAGTATTCTTTTCTTTTTCTAAGGCTCGTAAATTTGTTAATGCCTTATTTCGAAGGATTCCACCACGATAAGATGGTCCTAATACAGAAGCATCTAAACTTTGAATTATTTCGTAGCCGGTATTGCCACCTAAAACTTCAGAAATTGCATATTGAGCTATTTCTTCAGGAGTTACAATTTCCATTAGTCCTAAGGAAGAAATTGTTTCAAATTCTGCTCTTGAAAAAACTCCATTTTCGCCTGTATCAATAAAAACGGATTCGAACAAAGATCCTGTAGCTTCTATTCCTTCAAGGTCAGAAATATTAAATGTTTTCGATAAATCACGAGGAATTTTCATATCTACCAACTCAATATTTTTACCTTTTCGTTTAATTGGTTTATAACCAATTTCTTTCCAAGCTATTGCTGCAGAGGGTTTAATTTCTTTAACCAAAGGTCCATTTGGCGTTCGAGCCATTAAGAATAGTAGTAGGGATTGAGCGCCAGCTACTGAGGCTTTTGCAAGTAATACTCTTGAAGGTTTTTCTTCACTATGAGTAAATGGAATGTTTAATCCCATTCCCCCAGTGCCAGATGTTCCAATTTTCAAGTACATTGTTGAAGATACATCTATTAATCCTCTATAAAGTATTTGAATATGTCTTATTAGCTGAGGTACATAATCACTAGAAAGCATTCTTTCTACATTTTCTATTGAGAGTTTGTCTAATCTAATTTCATTTTGTACTGTTGCAGTCGTAGAGTAAATATCTTGATATGCTATTGCAGTTGCAGTATTTATACAATCAATAACTAAATTAGGTCTGAATGTAGATAAAAGAGTATACAAAGATGACTGTTGTAAGCGTTCTTCATTCAGTTCGTTAAAAATATCTGCAACTACTTCTGATCTGGTATTATCATTTTCCAACAATTCATTTTTAGGGGTATCTTTCCAATCGGTACGAGTAAATATATCTCCCCACCAACTTTGAAACGTATCTGGTGATACATTTGAAAATTCATTTTGAAGTTTTTTTACAGCTTGTTCTGCTTCGGTTTGTTTTAGTGAAGTAACTAAGATTGTTTTTGGTGAATGTTCCATCAATTGGCGACATATTGCATGACCTACAAGACCGAATCCACCTAGTACTAATACGGTAGAATTTGTTATTTGCATTTGTTACAAGATTAGTTCAAAATTACATATCTACAAACTTACAGTTTTTTTGGGAATTTTAAGAATATCAATTCATTTTTAGTAAACATTTGTATATTATAGATTTTATCTACGATTTTTCAATATTGTTTTTTGTAGATTTGTTATGAATTAAGTTGATTAAAACGACTATGCACCAAATCGATATATTGTTCAAGGATTTAGTTTCTAAGAATAGAAGGGCTTTATCAAAAGCTATTACTCTTGTTGAAAGTAACTTAATAAGTGATTCTGAATATTCGCAACAATTACTTCAACTCTGTCTTGAAAAAAAATCTGAAAGTTTACGAATTGGCATTTCTGGAATACCTGGAGTAGGGAAAAGTACATTTATTGACACTTTTGGGTCTTTCCTTTGTAAATCAGGCAAAAGCATTGCTGTTTTAGCTGTTGATCCAACTTCTTCTATTTCAAAAGGCTCAATTTTAGGAGATAAAACAAGGATGAGTGAGCTTTCTCAATACAATTCTAGTTTTATACGCCCAAGTCCATCAGGTGGTTCATTAGGAGGCGTTACAAGAAAAATGAGGGAAACTATTTTACTTTGTGAAGCCGCTGGTTTTGATTATATTTTTATAGAAACTGTTGGTGTTGGTCAGAATGAAATTACCGTTCGTTCGATGACTGATTTGTTTATACTTTTAATGATCACGGGGGCTGGTGATGAGCTACAAGGTTTCAAAAGGGGTATTACTGAAATTAGCGATATTATTTTAGTTAATAAAGCCGATGGTGAGAATGTGATAAAATCAAAACTAACAGAAACAGAATATTCAAGAGCAATTAAATTTTTAAGTGCATCAACTAAGGGTTGGTCTACAATTGTTACTACCTTTAGTTCCATTGATTCTTCTGATTGTAATGATTTATATTCAGAGATTAAAAATTTTGAGTTGAATATCCGAAATTCTAGTATGTTTTCTTTTAGAAGGAAAGAACAGGAGTTAAACTGGTTTGATGATTTACTTCAGAAAGAGGTGCTAACAAATTTTTTTAATAGTAAAAACAATCACGAACTTATACATAATATTCGCCAACAGATTAACAATGGAACTATTACCGCAACATTCGCTGTTCAGCTGTTATTTAGAAATATTTAGAAAATACTTTTATTATTGAATGAAAAGAAGTATTTTTGTGTTTAGAACTAAAACCTTTTTCAATTCTACTCTTTTATTTGGAGTTACATCATCATGACAAACCAAGAATTTTTAGAACAACTTGATAGTATTATTGCTGAGCGTCATGCACTTCAACATCCATTTTACCAAATGTGGAACGAAGGCGCCTTATCTATTGATATGTTACGTGAATATGCTAAGGAATATTACCTTCACGTGCATAATTTTCCAACCTATGTGAGTGCTACCCATGCTAATTGCGATAACATCAAAATCCGTCAGATGCTATTAGAAAATTTAGTTGAAGAAGAACAAGGAGACGATAATCATCCAGAGTTATGGTTACGTTTCGGGGATTCTTTAGGTATTTCTCGTGAAGAAATGTTAACAAGAAATCATTTACCACAAACAAAACTTTCTGTAAGAATTTTAAAAGACTTATCGAAGAAAGAAAACCCTGCTGTTGGCTTAGCTGCTTTGTATGCGTACGAATCTCAAGTTCCAGAAGTATCTACGACTAAAATTGAAGGTTTGAAAAAACATTACAATTTAGACACAGAAGACGCATTGGTATTCTTTAAAGTTCATGAACATGCTGATGAAATTCACCGTATTGTTACTCGTGAAGCTTTAGTAGAATTATGTACAGATGATAACCAAAAAGAAATTGCTTTAGATGCCACTCGTGAGGCTGCAGATGCTTTGAACTTACTCTTAGATGGAGTTTACGAAAAATTCTGTTCTTCAATTTCTTACAATTAAATCGAATCTACTTTTATCGTTATCTTTTTAAGCCCGTTTATCGGGCTTTTTTTTGAATATTTTAATGTTACATTTTGATATCATTGCAATATTTTATAATTTTCTATTTTAAAATAGCTAAGGTGTGTTCCTTGAAGTTTTTCTTTATTGTCGTGGTAGTGATTCTATTCAATATTTCATTTCTGTTTTCTCAATCAGATTCAACAACAACACAGCTTAAAAAGAAACCTTGGTACGAAACAATTCGTTTAAGGGGATATACGCAACTTAGATATAATCAATTGTATGAATCTAATACTAATCTCAAATGCGAACAATGTGATGCATCGTGGGGTGGTAACGGTGGTTTTTTCTTTAGAAGGATTCGGTTAATATTCTTAGGTAATATTACAAACAATATCTTTATGTATATCCAACCAGATTTTGCAGCACCAGGAGGCAATAATTCTTTAAATTTTGTACAAGTCAGAGATGCTTATTTTGATATTGGTATTGATCAATATAATGAATTTCGATTTCGGATAGGACAAAGCAAGGTTCCTTTTGGTTATGAAAATATGCAATCCTCTTCAAATAGAATTCCTTTAGACAGAACAGATGCGTTAAATAGTGCTATTGCTAATGAAAGAGCTATTGGAGTATTTTTTTATTGGGCACCAAAAGAAGCTCGAGAAATTTTTGCTTCTATTGCAAATGCACGATCGAAAGGATCTGGAGATTATGGTGTTCTTTCATTTGGTGTTTATAACGGGCAAGCTTTAAATAGAAGGGAAGAAAATAACACATTACATACTGTAGCAAAAGTTACATACCCTTTCAAATTCTCAAAGCAAATTTTCGAACCTTCTCTGTTTGCATATTCTGGAAAATACGTTTTACCTTCAGACCAAATTCGAGCTGGTGTTAAAACCCAAGTAAATAGAGAATATTCAGATCAAAGAATTGGTGCTTCGGTTGCACTTTCACCTCAACCTTTTGGTATATTAGCAGAATATAACATTGGAAAAGGTCCTGAGTTTAATCCTGTATCAGATTCGATAGAAACGAAAAATCTTCATGGCGGGTTTGTTACACTATCATATTATCAAGATTTTGGTGCATTTTCAATGATGCCTTACTTTCGGGCTCAGTATTACAATGGTGGAAAAAAACACGAATCTGATGCAAGAAAATATAGAGTAAGAGAAATAAATATAGGTATAGAATGGCAACCAATTCCAAATTTAGAAATTGTAACCGAATATGTTATTTCTTCGAGAAGATTTGAAGATTTTTTACTTCAAGATAATTTACAACAAGGATCGTTGTTACGAATACAAGCTCAAATAAATTATTAAATCATCCAGATTTGTAAATTTTGAAATTTTTATACTATTCTCGTTGTTTGTCAGAATGAATGTTTTTTTTAATTACTCTATAAAAGTTGACTAATGTCTGTTTGTAAAGATGAAATTGATCAGTTTAAAGCAAATTTATCCATATTTAAACCTTTTGAAGAAAGTCATCCTAAAACTGTAGCTGCTTTTTCTGAAATGGAAAATGGGAACTATTGGTTTGAAAGACTTTTAACCATCGATAGGTCTTGGAATAATAATCTTAAAAAACAAAAAAAAGTTGTCATTTCGTATTCTAAACCGCCCGTAAATTCTCAAAATGCACCATTGTATGACGTAGTATATGCTGGTGGAGGATTGGCAACAATTCACGCTGCTGCTATGTCGAAATTGCATAGTTTAAAAACAGTAGTTTTTGATCGTTTTACTGTTGGAGTAACTCATAGAGACTGGAATATTTCTCAAATTGAATTTGATGAATTAGTCAAAATTGGCTTGCTTTCGAAAGAACAAGCAGATAAAGTGGTAGTTCGTAGATATGAAAAAGGGTTTGTAGAATTTTCTCAAAAAAATTCTGAATTTAAAGGTGAAAGATTATGGATGAATGGTGTCTTAGATCTTGCAATTTCTGCAAATGATTTGTTACATATTTCTAAAGATATTCTTGTAGAACATGGTGGGTCATATCTTCATTCTACAGAATTTTCCTTTGTTTGGGTAAATGATGGAATAGCAACAATTGAAATTATTCAAAATGGAGTAGTTTCATATCTTCGATGCACTGTGTTTGTAGATTGTATGGGTTCCTATTCTCCAGTTGCTCAACAATTAAATCCAAAAGGGTCATTTACTCATTGTTGTCCTACCGTTGGGTCTATTTCTAAAGGATTCGTAGAAGGAACGGCTCCCAACGAAGTAAACCCTACTATTGGAGAAATATTAGTAACCTTAGATGATGCCGATGAACAAGGTAGACAATTAATTTGGGAGGGATTTCCTTCTAAAGATACTGAATTTGTTACCTATCTTTTTTTCTATGATGAAATAGATTCTACAACAGACAAATCTCTTTTAAACCTGTACGAATTATTTTTTGAAAAGTTACCGACGTATAAAAAATTAGGTCCTCATTTTGACTATGGTAGACCCGCATTTGGAATGATACCAAGTATTCTCCATTCTTCGATTTCAAATAAAAGAGTCATTGCAACCGATAACATTTTATGTCTCGGAGATTCTGCCGCTTTAAGTTCGCCATTAACCTATTGTGGTTTCGGCTCATTTGTTAGAAATTTTGACCGAACGACAACCTTGTTATCATTAGCTGTAAAAGAGAAGTTAACAAGTGTAGAATACTTAGCAGAAATAAATGCTTTTGAACCAAATGTTTCTATCGTTGGGAACTTTGCAAAATTTTTAGTTGGTAAGAAAAAATTTGAAACAAATACTGTAAACTCAATGATGAATATGATTGTGGCATTATTGCAGGAACTACCAAATTCTATTTCTAAAAATTTGTTTACTGACACTTTGACTTGGGAAAATTATAATACCCTCATGTCTTCAGTTCCGCTAAAATACCCTCAATCGTATAAATATTTGTTTAAACACCATGGCATAATTGGTTTATACCGATGGCTACTTAATTTTATTGGTTTTACCCTAAAAGCTAAATTCTTCGCTCCAAAAAACAAGTTAACCAAATCAGAGTTTTTTCAAAATTATTCATCAAAAGTATTATTTAGAAAACTTTCAAAATCATACAAATCATTTTCAAAAGCTTAGTCTTCCATTGATTTTCAACTGTCAATCTAATTCAGGAAACTGTTTGTAACATTGTAGTTATCATTGTATTTAGAATTAGTTGTTGTAAATTTCCTATATTTGCAATTACTTTCAATAACTATGAAGTAACTAAATGACAAAATTCTTTTTGGCTGTAGTATTCTTTACTATCGTTGCTACTTCCTTCCTTTGTAGCCAGGCTATCCAGTATGATGATAAAATAATCGGTAGACATTACGATGAAGTAATTGGAGTGTTTGTAAATTCAGATGATACGAAGGTTGTAACTTCTTCCTTAGATGAAACTTGTAAAATATGGGAACTTCCTTCTGGGAAAGAGCTTTTTACACTAAAGGGTCATCTTGGTGCAGTATATAATGTTTCTTTTTCGGGAAATGATAAATATATTGCATCTGGAAGTGCCGATAGAACTGTCAAAATTTGGGACGCCTCTAATGGAGATTTACTATATACACTCAAAGGTCATACAGGAGAAGTTATTGGAGTGTTTTTCAGCCAAGATGAAGCAAGTAAATTTGTCGCATCTACTAGTTTTGATGGCACAATTAAACTATGGGACGTTTCCTTACAATCTGAAATTAAAACACTACGTGGTCATGTTGGACAAACGAATAATGTTGCTTATTCTTATGATTCTAAATATATAGCTTCTTGTGGAGATGATAAAAAAATATTCATTTGGTCGACAGATTTAACGACTAAAACTCCAATTACCATTATTGAAGGACACGATGCTCCAGTTTTATCTGTTCTTTTTTCCTACGATAATACTACATTAATATCAAGTGACCAATCCGGAGTTTTAAAAATATGGTCAATGAAAGATTGGAAGTTACTTAGAACTATAAAAGCACATACTGAACTTATACAAGATTTTTCATTTACTGAAGATGACAACACTATTGTTACAGTTAGCTTAGACAAATTTGTTAAGTTGTGGGATGCAAAAACTGGTGATGAACTTTATTCAATGAATATAGATGTTGAAGGTTGGTCAGTAGACTTAACAAGTAAAGCTGAGATTTTAATTATTGGTTGTGCAGACGGAAATGTTATGAAATTAGATTTGGTTCAAAGTAATAAATCAAAAAAGAATTTGAAAACTTCTAAGAAAGGAAAGAAGTAGTGAAAAAGCTATTTTGCATAATTGTATTGTTTTTCATACCTTTTATTAGTTTTTCTCAAGGGATTGTTAACCTCACCGGAATTGTCATTGATGAACAGAGCAGACAACCTGTTGGAGCGAGATTACAATTTTTCGACTCAAACAACAAAAGAGTTACTGAAGCTCCATCTGCAAAATCTGATGGAGAATATTCCGCTGCTGGTTTAAAACCTGGTGAATATACAGTTAAAATAATTTCAGCTCAATATTTCACTGAAACATTCAATGTAACTATTCCTGCTTCGGATAAGTATTCTGAGATTTCTCACGATTTTTCTATAAAAGAAAAACAACTTCATAAAGCATTTTTGCTTTCGACTTCTCCATTTGAAAGAAATAAATCCAAGTTACGAATAGGATTTGAAGAATTTTTACAATCATACTTAGAAATTCTCAATAACAATGCTGAAGTGTCTATTGAATTGCAAACTTATTTAGATTCTCCCGGAAACAAAAATGGTTTAGCGAAAGAAAGAGCAAAAAATTTAGTTGATTACTTTTTAGCTAAAGGAGTTTCTTCTTCTAGAATTACTTCATCTTCTTCAGAAACTGTCGATTCAAAAAATCCTCCACCATCTAAATCAGGAGCAAAAGGAAAACGCTATGTTGGAAGTACCTATATTGTAGTTACTAAAATTTAATATTTTCTTAAAGAGTATTGTTTTATGAATTCTCGCCGCACCTTTGTAAAAACTTTACTCTACACAACTGGTTCATTATACGTAGGGTCTAACCTTGTAGGCTGTAAAAAAGTTGATCATTCATCTTTAGATCAATATTTAAAAGATTCTGATCTGAATTCTTTAGAACGTGTATCTGTTCTTCGTCAAAGAGTTAGAAGAGCACATACCTACTTACGGGATCATCACTCATTTTCTACTCCTACATTAGTCAAAGAAATCGATACTGTTATAGTAGGTTCGGGATATTCTGGAATTACTGCTGCACATATTTTACGGAAAGAAGGAAAATCTTTCGTTGTAATTGAAAATGAAAACAAACCAGGTGGAGCAGCCGTAAATTATAGATGGAACTCTATTGAGATTCCTTTAGGTTCTTCCTATTTCGTAGATAACACCGAAACTATGAAATCAATGTCAAAAGAAGTTGGCATATCACCAATTACAATTAATGGTGATGCACTCTACCATAATGGAACATATTATAAGGATTTTTGGACAGAAGAAACACTTTCTAAGTTAGCTTCTTCTCCTATTGAATTAGATATTCTCAAAAGATTCAAAGCAGATATTCTTTCTATGGAAGTACCGACATACCCTGTTTCAACTACTTTAGATAAAAGACATTCAGAGTATGACCTTCAATCTGTTTCTTCTTTATTGGAAAAAAAATACCCATCGCAATTACTTCGAGAATATTTGAATCTTTATACACTTTCCTCAATGGGAGGTGAAGTATCCAAGGTAAACTTGTATTCATTTTATAACTTTTATCAAAGTGAAATGGGTGAAGAAAATGGGTATCCTCGATATTCTTTTGAAGGGGGAACTCATCGACTCATTCAAGAATATGCAGATTTAATTGGCGATTCTTTTATTCCAGATACTATGGTTGTCCGAATAGAACAAGTTGGAAAGAAAGTCCATATAACTTGCATTAATGATTCAAATCAGCCTATTAAATACATTGCAAATTCTTGTATTCTTTCTACTCAAAAGTTTTTAGCTCAACATATAATTCCAACACTTCCTGATAATTACAGAAAAACGTTTGCTAAAATTGAATATTCTCCTTACGTTACTATCCATTTATGCTCAAATGAACCTATAACATCCAATAAAGCATTTGACACATGGGTTTTACCTAAATCGAACCATTTTGTTGATATTGTTAATCCCACACAATTGAACAAAAAAACAACAAATAATGTATTGTCATTATTTACCCCTATTCCTCAAGAACTTCGACATAATCTTTTGGATGACACATTTGCTATTTCTCTTACAAATGGCGCTGTTGACTATGCTTGTTCTTTATTAAAAATCGATCCTTCTATTCTGAATCAAGTTGTATTTTTTGGTTGGGGACACATGTTAGTTGTTCCTACAGTAGGTAGCCACACAGAATTAACACAGTTAAGTAACAAACCATTAGGTTCCTTGTTTTTCGCTCATACAGACAACGATTGCGCCCCTGCTATAGAAAATGCTGTTGCACACGGAGAATACACGGCTGGATTAGTTCTAAAACATCTGAAAAAGTAACAATTCTACATAAAAAAAGTGCTTTTTTCAAAACACTTTCAATTCTAATCTAAATCTATCAATTCTACATGCCTAGTAAGGTCATCATAAACCGTAATTCACTCGACAGTTCTTTCACTTGTTGACTAACAGATTTTCCACTGCCATGTCCTGAATCGAATTCAATATGTAATAAAATTGGATTAATTTGTGCTGGGTTCTGTTGTGCTAAAGCTACGAATTTCTTAGCGTGAAGTGGGTCAACTCTTGTATCATTTTCTCCAGCACTAACAAACATTGTTGGTAAAGAAACTCCATATTTAATATTATGATATGGTGAATACTGCAAAAGTGTTCCAAAATCTTCAGCTTTATCTGGGTCTCCATATTCTGGAATCCAGTATCGAGCAATTAAGAATTTATGATAACGAATCATATCTAATAAAGGTACTCCACAAAATCCAGCTTTAAATAAATCTGGTCGTTGAGTGAGTACTGCTCCTACGAGTAGCCCACCATTTGAACCGCCTTTTAATGCTAATTTTTCTTGAGTTGTATATTTTTCTCGAATCAGATATTCTGCAGCAGAAATACAATCATCAAAAACATTCTGCTTGTTTTGCAACATTCCCGCTTTATGCCATTCTTCTCCAAATTCATCCCCTCCACGAAGTCCAGCCCAGGCGTACACTCCGCCTCGTTGGATAAATGTTGCTGTTGTTCCAATAAATCTCGGTGCTATTCCTATATTAAAACCACCGTATCCGTATAACAACGTTGGGTTCGATCCATCAAGTATAATTCCTTTTTTATAGACTAAATACATTGGAATTTTTGTACCATCTTTTGAAGGATAGTAAACTAACTTAGATTCAATATCTTTTGTATTTAAAGGAATTTCTTCTTTGAATATTGGAGTAGGTATCCACGTTTTTTCATCAATTATATATTTTGTTGAAGGTGAAGAAAACGAAGTTTGAGAAACATACAGTTTTTTGGTTACTTCATCATAATTAAAACCTGCTAAATTTCCTATTTCAGGGAACTCTATAGTGCGTAAATAACTACCATCTAAAGTATAAACCTTTAATCTTGATACTAATTCCGCTTTGTCTTGTAAAATTATATGATTATCCGTTACTGTAAATCCTTCAATTACCGTTTCAGATTGAGGTATTAAATCTTTCCAATTTTTAAACTCAGGGTTTTTCAAATCTGCAACCATTATTTTGAATCTTGGTGCATTATGGTTAGAATATATATATAATTTGTTATCGATAAAATCTGCATACGAACGAAATTCTTTACTTGAATAAATTTCTAAAGGCTCTTTATCGATACCCTTTCGAACAATTTTCATTGTATTAGAATAAAAATCACCCGTACTATAGACTGTTACTTCAGCATTTAAAGGGTCATAAACAGAAACAAAATCTTTAGCATCGTTTGCACTTATTAACAAAACATCGGCACTATGAGAAGAACCTAATTTATGTTTATAAACTTTTTGAGGCTGTTGATTATCAATAGTTTCTCTGCTTCTTGGAGAATAGTAAACATAACCTTCTTCACGACAAAAAGAAACACCACCGGAGTTTTCAATAATTTCGTCTTGAATTTTTCCAGTTTTTGTATCAATAATTCGATAGACATTTATCTCATCGCCTTTTTTCTGAGTAGCAATCAAGGCCATTGTTGAATTCTTTTTGGGTTGAAAAGCAGAGATTGCAGTTTTACCAGTTGGGTCAATTAATATTGGATCGAAAATTAAAATTTCTTTTCCATCTAATCTTGTAAATAATTTTGATTGTTCTTCACCCTTTTTACGAGAGTAAAAATATTCTCTTCCAAACTGAAAAGTAGGAGCACTTTTTATATCTCTATCAATATAGGCTGTTAATTCTTCATCTAAGCCAGGGTAGTCCTTCGAAACTCCTGCTACATAATCTATAGTTGCAGTATGTTGAGCTTTTGTCCATTCAATTACTTCGGGATCTTTCTTGTTTTCTAACCACTGAAATGGATCGGTAAGTGTGCATGAATGTATTTTTTCAATGACAGGTTTTTGTGGAGTTTTGGGAGGTGTAAACATTGTTGATTGACAATACAGAGAAGTTGTTGTTATAAAATTAAAAGTAAAGAAACTAATAATAACTAAGTACAGTATTCTTTTCATATTCTGATTGTTTTAAGAAAGTGTAGAAACAAATGCACGAACACAATTTTGGCCATCCATTGCTGCAGAAAGGATTCCACCTGCATAACCAGCTCCTTCGCCACATGGATATAAGCAACGAACTTGTATATGTTGTAATGTAATTGGGTCACGAGGAATTCTTATTGGGCTACTTGTTCTTGTTTCTGCACCTACAACAATTCCTTCTTCACTATCATATCCTTTTAGTTTTTTTCCGAAATCTTTAAATGCTTTTTGTAATCGATTTCGAATAAAATTTGGGAATATAGTATGCAAAGGTTTTGAATCAATTCCAGGGATATATGATGTTGAGGGCAATGATTTGGAAATTCTTCCTTGAACAAAATCTGGAATGCGTAAGGCTGCCGAACGTTGTAAAGATTTTCCACCAAGTGTAAAAAGTGATTGCTCAATAGATTCTTGCAGTTTGACTCCTGCAAAAACTCCATATTTTTCTGTTTTGGGAAAATCTTCAATATTTATTTGCACAACAATGCCTGAATTAGCAAATGGTGAGTCTCTTCGAGACATTGACATTCCATTAACCACTATTTCCTTCTCGTTGGTAGCTGCAGGAACAATTAATCCACCTGGACACATACAAAAAGAAAAAACACCCCTGTTTTCAACTTGTGTTACTAATCTATAGCTGGAAGCTGGTAACAGAGCGTTTCTTGGCTTTTGACGGTATTGCGACTCATCAATAAGTTCTTGAGGGTGTTCGGCTCGTAGGCCAATAGCAAATGGTTTTAACTCAATTGCAATTTTTTGTAAATTTAATTGAGTGTAAATTTCTCTTGCTGAATGTCCTGTCGCTAAGATAACCGCATCACCTAATACTTCATCTCCGTTTTCAAGTTTTACACCAGAAATTGTGGAATTTTTAACAATAAACGATGTTACTAATGAGTGAAACCGGACTTCTCCACCATATTGTTCAATAGTATTACGTATATTCTGGATAATGACAGGTAATTTGTTTGAACCAATATGAGGGTGTGTATCGAATAGGATACGTGGATTTGCACCATGTTCTACTAAAAGTTGAAGTATCTTTTCAAATGTACCGCGTTTGAGTGAACGAGTATACAATTTTCCATCTGAATATGTTCCTGCTCCACCTTCGCCGTAACAGTAATTTGAATGTGGATCAACTATAGAAAATTGTTGAATAGCTCGTAAATCTCTTCTTCGAGTTTGGGCATCTTTTCCTCTATCGAGAACAATTGGCTTTAGTCCATTTTCTAATGCTTCTAATGCTGCAAAATATCCTGCTGGTCCAGCACCAACAATTACAATCGATTTAGAATCCTTTGAAACCTGTTGTAATTTTACTTTCTGATTTGTTTCTACTTCAGGATGAGTATTTTCAACGTAGAGTTCAAATGTAGTATGATATTTAATCTGCCGTGAACGTGCATCTAAGGATTGTTTTACTCTTTTTACAGAATTTACAGTACTTTCTGATGAAATGTTTGCCTGTGAAAGTATTTTTGGCAAAAGTTCCAAATCTGATAATTGTTCATCTTCTGGAACTAAGTCTATTTCTATAGTATAATGCATATTTTATCAACTTTTAACGAATCATTTTACACAATTGAAACAATAAATCTTCACGGAAATGATTTGTTTGTAGTTGCAGACCAATAGGTAAACCGTTCTTTGAAAATCCAGAAGGGAACGACATTGCAGGAATTCCTGCTAACGATGCAGAAACAGTGAAATAATCACTTAGATACATTGCTAATGGGTTCGTAGATTTTTCTCCAATTTTAAATGCAGTAGATGCTGTTGTTGGTAAGAACACTGCATCAACTGAAGAAAAAATTTCATTATATGAATTGAGAATAATTCTTCGAGCTTTTTGTGCTTTTTTGTAATATGCATCGTAATACCCAGAAGACAAAACATATGTTCCAAGCATTATTCTTCTTTTTACTTCTTTTCCGAATCCTTCAGTTCGAGTAGCAGTTACATAATCTATTTCTTCTGTCGTATTTTCACTTCGCAAACCAAATCGTACTCCATCATATCGTGACAAATTCGAAGAAGCTTCAGCTGCAGAAATAATATAGTATGTTGGAAGCCATGCTTCATCGTGTGGTAAATGAACAGTTTTGAACGTAGCACCCAAATCAATAAATCGTTGCTTATATTTTTTGTAATTTGCTTTTATTTCACTATCACAATCTTCAAGAACTGATTCTGGTAACTCACCAAGAATTGGATTTGATGGTGTCGTATCTAATGCACTCATTAAAGAAGGATTTGTTTCTGTTGAAGAAGTAGCATCGTAGGAATCATTTCCACCAATAACATCATAAAGCATTGCTGCATCTTCTAAAGTTCGTGAAAAAGTACCAATTTGATCTAAGGAAGAAGCAAATGCAAACAACCCATATCGTGAAATTCTGCCGTAGGTTGGTTTGAATCCATACGTTCCAGTAAATGCTGCAGGTTGCCGAACTGAACCTCCGGTATCAGAACCTAAAGAAGTATGGCAAAAATTTGCAGCAACTGACGTTGCAGAACCACCTGAAGAACCACCCGGAACACAATCTGTATTATGAGGATTTTTTACAACTCCGAAATAGGAAGTTTCGTTTGATGAACCCATAGCGAATTCATCTAAATTTGTTTTCCCTATCATAATTCCACCAGCTTCTTTTATTCTTGTTACAACTGTAGCGTCATAAACTGGTGTAAAATTTTCTAATATTTTAGATGCACATGTGGTTCGAATTCCTTTTGTCGAAATATTATCTTTTATACCAACTATCATACCTTCTAAGACACGAGGAGTTCCATTTTTGAACCTTTTGTCCGATTCAATTGCCAAATGTCGTGCATCTTCAAATGTTGGTGTAATTAAAGCATTGAAAGATTCTTGAGTATATCTTTTTGTAATGGCATTAACTTCATCGACAACAGAGGTAATTGTTGATGAAGTTCTAAACTCATTATAGGATTTCATATTAGATCGTTTGGAGTATTTGTGTTGGAATTGTTCACCGAATCAATTGAAGAATCTTTTTTTGGATCTACATCAAATTCTGTGTTCTTTTGAAAATTATAAGCTGCCGATGAAAAGTTTCCTTCAGCAGGGTTAATTGTAGGTTTTGGAATTTCTATCCCTTTTGGTTTAGAATTTTCCAAATTCTGTTCCTTTTCAAAATGATTGTCTGATGTAATATCAATGTTTTCTAAATTTTGTTCTGGAATAAGTTCTTGGTTGACTTTAGTATGAATTGTAATTTCTTCTTCTGTAGTAACGTGAACTTCTTTTGTTAAAGTATGGACTTCTTCTGTAGTAATTATTACTTCATCGTTCGAAGTATGAACTTCTTCAGTAACAATGTGAACTTCTTCTGTCAATATATCAACTTCTTTTGTAAAAGAAGACTTAATTTCTAAAACTTCATCGGACATTGTGTGAATTTGACGAGAAAACTCTTGTTGGGCTTTGCGTACATGGCGAACAGCATTACCTACTGTTTTCGCTAATTCTGGTATTTTTTTTGGACCAAAAAACAGCAAAACTGCAAAGAGAATAAGTATTAGTTCACCGCCACCGATATCGAACATTTAAATAGCCGCTTTAGTTAATTGTTTTAATTCAATTGGAAAGGTAATTGTAATGGTAGTTCCTTTGTCTTTTTCAGAAGTAAATTGAAAATTACCATTATGAAGTTCAATAAAATTCTGAATTAAACTTAACCCAATTCCCATTCCTAAATCTTGAGTAGTTTCTAATTTATTAGATACAAATACTTTTTTCCTTAAATTCTCTTGCACTTCTTCACTCATCCCAATTCCTTCATCTCGAACAGAAATTGTAACTGTTGAATCATTGATTTTTCCGCCAATTATTGTTATAGTGCTAGATTCATTCGAATATTTTAATGCATTTAAAACTATGTTTCTCAAAATAGTCGCAAACATTTCTTCATCTGCTTGAAGTTCTAAAATTGATGTAACAGAAACTGAAAATTTAATTTTTTTCTTAATTGCTATAGTTTTGAATAATTCAATAGTTGCAATAATTTTACTTCGAACATTAATTTGAGCTGGTATAATTTCAAATCCGTTCAGTTGTAATTTTCCCCAATTAAGTAGGTTTTCTACCATTTGATACAAACGTTGTGAACTTTGAAACATTTCTGAAGATAATTGCTTTACTGTTTCAATTGAAAAATGCGATGGTTGTTTGTACATCATTTCGGTCATTGACATAAAACCACTAATTGGGCTTCGAACATCATGAGCTATAACTTCAAACAAAACAGTTTTAATTCTATTAGCTTCTTCTAACTCAATATTTTGTTCTTCTAATTTTTTTCTATTTTCAGACAACTCGATATGATTATTTACTCGAGCTAAAAGTTCTAAATTATTAAAAGGTTTAGTAACATAATCAACACCACCGGCATTAAATCCTTCTAAGATATCATTTTGTGTGATTTTTGCTGTTACAAAAATTACGGGAATGTTTTTGTAGAGTGGGTTACTCTTTAAAATTCTACAAATTTCAAACCCTGAATGTACCGGCATCATTACGTCTAAAAGAATTAACGATGGTATTTGTTGTGAACTTTCTAACCAATCTAAGGCTTTTTGACCACTACTTTCAGTTTGAACAATGAAATCTTCTGTTTCTAACATCAATTGGACAGCCATCAGATTTGAGGCTAAATCGTCAATAAAGAGTATTAAACGCTGATTTTGAAGGGACATTTTGGTTTTTTTTTAATTTGAAGATTGCAAATCTACAAAAATTTATGGGACTATGTACTATTTTTTTGCAGACAAATTAGAATATTTTTGCAAAGTAAAAAGTCCATTTGTTGTTTTCTTAAATTCAAATTGCTTTTGAACTTTATTTTGAAATACCCAACGTATCGTTTCTGTCGATTTTTCATCCTTAGAATTTTCTATTGAAGTTGGTTCTCCGTACAAAACTAAGATTTTTCCTAAATCAGTTAAAACACCATCTTTTTGATTAATTCCTTGATATTTTAATCGAGCAATATCTGCTCTTCTAAAATATTCTATCATTGCTTCATTATAAGAAGTGTTTGGTGTTGGGTCAAGTTTTCTCCAAAAATTATGTATAAACTCCCAACGTTGGAATTCAGTTGCTGCTTCTAAAGAATAAAATTCTTTATCGGTCAATAAATGATACATTGCAGAAAATGCACTTTTGGAATTTTTTAGTGATTGAGCTTGGTCTATCCATTGAACTTCAAAATATCTTCTTACTTCTTCTGTACTGTTAACGGCAGAAATTGTTAAAAGATATGTTCCAGGCAACAACGTCGATAAATTTAATGGAAATTCTATCATTCCTCTCCTTTGAATTAATGACGGAACTTTTGATTTACAATTAAACATTGGGACAGAAATATCAACTTTTTGAAAAAATGGCGTTGTCGATTGAGAATAGTTGAACACTAATTCAAATCGTTGAGCTTCAACTGTTCCAGCGACAAGTGGTAATTTCCAAGACCAAAGTTTTTCTAATTGAGCCTTATTACCTAATGGTTCTATAGTATACTTGTATTCTTGTTTCGAAGTTGGATACGAACATTGAGCAGTTACAATTACGATTATATTCGAATAAGGCAACTTTCCACCAGAAGGAATTTGAGCGTATAAAGATTCGGAAATTTTCTCAGTAAATGACGGAGAAGATATACTTGGTGAAGACCAAAAATCGATAACTTCCACTTTATCGGAGTTCGTAGAAGGAGTACCTACAAAATTCATTTGTGATTGAACCATTTGTGAACGTACTTCTTGTCGTTGCAAAATTTTACCTTGGGCATCCTGCAAGATCGACGAAATAGTATATGACCCTTTCTGCAAGATAACACGATAATTTTTTGTATTTCTGAAATCATCTGAAAGTGCTTCTTCTTTAGTCGCTACTTCTAAAGTATCGGAAAACTGTATTCTTTTTCGAATAACTCCAAGTGAATCGCGAATTTCGAATTGTAATTGATATATGCTATAAAATTCTTTTGACAATGAAGTTCTTCTTGAAGAAGAATAAAATGGTAAGGAACTATTAGAAAATTCCGCAGAAAGTACAACTTCACCAGAATCTGGGCAACTAAACGGCAATGAAATTGCATCAACAATGAAAATTCCTTGTTGAGACATCAAAGATAATGGTGTGAAAACTATCAAAAACACTAATAATCGTAACATTTAATTAGTAACGATTAAAGAAAAACATTCGTTCAAAAAAAAGCCTTTTATGTTTGAAAAGGCTTTCGTTTTATTTGTAAGCTTTCAATTGTGTCATTGTGAACAAGGAATGCAATCTTATTCCAATTTCACTACATCGTTCTGGTCCATTGGATTCTCTATCAATCACACATAATGCATCAGTAATTATTGCACCATTCAACCTAAGTTCAGCTGCACTTAATAACAATTGACCGGCAGTGGTAATTACATCCTCAATAATGAGTGTTTTTTTACCTTCTACAGATGCACCCTCAGAAACTTTTTTAGTTCCATAATCTTTAGCTTTTTTTCGGACAAACGCTAATGGCAATCCAGTTTCTAAACCCAAAGCAGTTGCCAATGGAATTCCACCCATTTCTAAACCAGCTAAGACTTCTGTATCAGATGGTATAATGAGTGCAAATTCTTTTGCTATTGACCTTAGTAATTTTGGTTCTGCTTCGAATAAGTATTTGTCGAAATATTCATTACTAATAGTTCCTGAACGTAAAAGGAATTCTCCTGTTAAGTGAGCCACTCTAAAAATAGAGGTTGCTAATTCAGAATTTGTCATTTGTTTTAGAATAAAATTATACGTTTAACAATCAGGTGCTGTATTAGTAAATATCTCTTTTGGAAATGAATACTCTTTCCACCAGCAAACCCAAGGAACATCTGTAGGAGAACAGACATAATTAACTACTTTCCAAGTTTTATTTACCTTTTTAAGAATTGCATACGTTTTTAAACCAGAATCAAATTCTTCAGATTTATCTCGCAAAATAGTTTCAGATATATCATACAACTTATTCGTTTTAGGATTTGAAGGTTCAAAGGTAATCCAAACGAACGAACCTGTTGATGTAAAAAGTACCTTGAATTCATCTACAACAAACTTCAGTTGAACTCCGAAATATTTTTCAAATTCTGGGCGCAAAGCATCCATAATTTCTTTTCGTTCTGCTGACCCACTTTTGGGTGTGTAATATTTTTGAGCAAAAGCTGAAATTTGAATAGATGCAACAAGGAACAACACAAACAACGATAATTTCATAGTGCAATATCTAATAAGTAAAAAACAAATATATTGAAATTCAAATATGTGATAATGAAAATCTTATTCCAATCGGATTTTTCACAGATTTAAGATGCTTTTTTATCGATAGTACAAGCACTTTTCTAGCTAGGGAATGTGAGATAAATTCAATTTTGTACTATAAATACAAGTTGAAACTTTCTAAAACGATCCTTTTTTTGTATTTTTGTAATCTACTTTCAACAATTAAGAAATACAAAATCGAATGGCAGAATTTAAGAAACTAAATGTAGGGTGTGGTAATTTCATTTTACCCGGTTATACTAACCTAGATATTGTCGATTATGGTGGTAATATGTTACACGATTTAAACTCGTATCCATATCCATTTGAAGATAATGAATTTGATGAAGTTCTTTGTAGTCACATTCTAGAACATTTGGGCGATTTCCATAAACCTGTTACGGAATTATACCGTATTACAAAACCAGGTGGAATTATCAATGTTTATGTTCCTTTCTTTTTGAATACAAAATATTTTGGTGAACCTGATCATAAGATTCCATTCTCAATTCGTTCATTTGATAATTACGAAGATATTACCAAAAGAAAATTAAAGTTTTACGAACAATGGAAATTAACCCATAGAACTAATTACGAAGGAAAAGCTCGTTTTGAAATTCTTACAAAACGTTTCCACGTTTCTAACTTTGCTGTTTTAAAATGGATGAATGCAATTGTGAATATTGAACCTGTAATCTACGAACGGTTTTTTGCAGGAATTTTTTCTCCAGAAGAAGTTTATTTTAAATTAAAGGTAGTTAAATAGTATGTCCTTTCGAATAGAAAAAGATTCAATGGGGGAAATTTCAGTTCCTTCAACTGCCTATTATGGCGCTCAAACTGCAAGATCGTTACATCATTTTGCAATTGGTATTGAAAAAATGCCAAATGAACTTATTCAAGCTTTTGGCCTTTTAAAAAAATCTGCAGCTTTAGTCAATGCCGATCTTGGTGTTCTTGCTACAGAAAAAGCAACAATTATTTCTGAAGTTGCTGACGAAGTTATTGCTGGTACTTTATTCGATCACTTTCCTCTTTCAATTTGGCAAACTGGTTCTGGAACTCAAACCAATATGAATGTCAATGAAGTGATTTCGAACAGAGCAATTGAAAAAAAGGGTGGCATTATGGGATCGAAAACTCCTATACACCCAAATGACGATGTCAATAAATCACAAAGTTCGAACGATACGTTTCCAACTGCAATGCACATTGCTGCGGCAAAACAACTCATAGACTATTTACTCCCTCGTTTACAATCTTTACGGAAAACATTTTCCGATAAGGCACAAGAATATTCTACAATTATCAAAAGTGGTAGAACCCATTTAATGGATGCTACTCCAATTACACTTGGACAAGAATTTTCTGCGTATGTGCAACAATTAGAAATGGCTGAACAACGTATTACGGCTACCTTACCGGGAATTTACGAATTAGCCATAGGGGGAACCGCCGTTGGAACAGGATTAAATACACATCCAGAATTTGCAATCCGTACAGCTAAGAAAATTTCTGAACTTACGAACTTGCCTTTTGTTTCCGCTCCTAATAAATTTGAAGCCTTAGCTGCTCACGATGCTATCGTGTTTGCACACGGTGCATTAAAAACACTTGCTGGTTCGCTAATGAAAATTGCGAACGATATTCGTTGGATGGCTTCTGGACCTCGTTGTGGATTTGGAGAACTTTCTATTCCAGAAAATGAACCGGGTTCTTCCATTATGCCAGGGAAAGTAAACCCTACGCAATCGGAAGCAATGACAATGGTGGCAACACAAGTTTTTGGAAATGATACAACTATCAATATTGGTGGTTCTTCTGGAAATTTTGAGTTAAATGTTTATAAGCCTGTTATGATTTATAATTTTTTACAAAGTGTCCGGCTATTAGCCGATACAATGGAAATGTTCAACGAACATTGTGCAAAAGGAATCGAACCAATTCGTGAGAAATTGCACTATTATATGGAAAATTCTTTAATGTTAGTTACAGCACTCAATCCACATATTGGTTATGATAATGCCGCTAAAATTGCAAAATTTGCACATTTACAAAATACTACTTTAAAAAATGCTGCCATTGAGTTAGGGCTTTTAACAGCTGAACAATTCGACCAATATGTTAAACCAGAAGAAATGCTTGCTCCAAAAGCATAATTTGATAATAATTTTATAGTAAAATGAATACATATAAATCATCTGGTGTTGATATTGAAGCAGGCGAACAATTAGTTTCTAATATTAAACCAATGGTGAAATCGACTTTCACTCCTAAAGTTTTAAAAGATATCGGTTTTTTCGGAGCAATGTTCGATGCACGTTTTCCAGAATACGAACATCCTATTTTAGTTTCTTCTGCTGATGGTGTTGGAACAAAATTAAAAGTTGCTTTCGCAATGGATATCCATTCAACTATTGGTCAAGATTTAGTAAACCATTGCGTGAATGATATTCTTGCTTGTGGAGCTGAACCGCAATATTTTCTCGATTATTTTGCGACAGGTTCGCTAAATGTTGGGGTTGCTGAACAAGTAATTTCAGGATTAGTTACCGCTTGTAGAAAAAATAATTGTGCTTTAATTGGTGGTGAAACTGCTGAAATGCCTTCTATGTATGCAGCTGGTGAATATGATGTTGCTGGTACTATTGTTGGTGTTGTAGAAAAAAAGAATATTTTGGGACCAGATAGAATTTCTTCTGGGAATGTTCTTATCGGTTTAGCATCTACTGGTTTACATACCAATGGATATTCTTTAGCTCGGAATGTTCTGTTCCCTAAATACGACGTTCTTCAACATTTTGATGAATTGGGCACTTCAATTGGGTCGGCATTGCTTTCTATACATCGATCATATTTAGAACCAATAAAACCATTGTTAGTAAAACAACAAATTTCTGCTTTGTCTCATATCACTGGTGGTGGAATTGTAGGAAATACCAAACGAGTTGTTCCAAAAGGAATGGAATTAGAAATTGATTGGAACTCTTGGAGGATTCCCCCTATTTTCCAGATTATTCAAAAAGAAGGTTCTATTTCCGATGAAGAAATGAGAGCTGCTTTTAACCTTGGAATTGGAATGATTATCATTGCCGATGAAACAAATGTTGATGCTATTATGGCACAATGTGTTGACGAAAACCCAATTGTTATTGGTAGAATCAAATAACATAATGACTATGTATAAAAAAAGCCCTCAATCGAGGGCTTTTTTTTTGGATGTATATCTACCTTGTTACTTGACCGAGAATTTTTCAATCAATACTAATCTCATGGAGTTGAGAGAGTTCTGAATTATTATAACGATATGATATAACATAAGAGGTTGGAGTTAAAAACTGAGCATTCCAAAATACTCCGGTATAGCACAGATTGCGTCTATACCGTATAATTTTATGTAATACCATTTTACCTGAACTTATAGTTTTATCAATATCTACTATAAATGTCTCTAAGAACCTCTTTTGAGCATAAGGAATTGTATCTTTTGGTCTATATTGGGTTAGGGCGAAAGGATCCCATATGTAAGGCTTCATTTGTGATACTTTTGTAGTAAACATTAAATACTTCCCATCCTGAGAAAAATGTAACCCTTCTGGTATCAAAGTCCAATAATTTGGGTCAATACCTAATTCAATGTTATTAAGTTTATAGTTATAAAGGTCAATACCAGTAATATCATAAAATCTTTCAACAAAAATAAAATCATTCCCATTTAAACTAACTGTAAATATATTTCTATTAGTAAATGATGAAATTATTAGATTTGATTCTAATTAACAATTCCAAATGGAGCAAGAAAAACATTATTACTTTCTTTAGAAGAATTGTTTATCCAAGTCCTCAAACCAAATTTACTCCCAATTTTCCAGTAATCGAAGGTGTAACCAATGTAAGTGTATTACTTTTTACTTCATAGATGAAAATGTGGTATCCTAATGTAAAGTTTTGATTGTTCCCATTAGTATCTATACTTACACTTAGATGAACCATAAATATATCATCATCATAATGACAAAATACAGCATTTTTAAAAAATTCATACCTCATATTAGACGGCAACATCGATTGAAAATTAATATAGTTTTTTACTCCAGTTTTAGTATTTAACAAATAAACATCTTCACTCGTAAAATCAGAGTAAAGTAAATATGTCCCAGCCTTCGATGCTGAATGAGGATACTTTACAAGGTGTAAAGGTCCTAACAAATGTATTGGTATAGAATCTAAAATAGTTTCACTAATTGCAGAACAATCTCCTGTAATGGTTTACTTGGCTCTACAATGGATGATTCGGTACAACTAGTAAGTAGAATAAAAATAGAAATATATACTATTTATTGAATAAACAAATATTTTCTCATCGTACTATCCCAAAAGGAATTGAATAAAAGACATTGCTCGAATTTTTAACTATTAATAAACACATACCAGAAGGCACATTTGCAATCAAAAGCGAAGTCAAAGAAGTTCCATCAGTTCTTGAAACTTCATTACCTAATAGATATACTAATACTAATGATGAAATTGTATTATAAGATAGCTTTAGTCTAACTAGTATTGAATTTTTTTCAACGGAAGTCTTAACTATAAAATCTTCTGATTTAATTTCATCATTCACTGAAGTTACAGAATCTGTGTTAGTTTTCATAAATACTGAAAAAACAGCTGCTATTTGATTTTTCGAAGAAAATAACTCAGCATAAGTGCCGGAGTGCTAATTGTTGCCAATGCCTCTTTTGTGGCATTTGTACTGAAGGTAGAAGATCTGTTCATAATAACCTCAAAACGATAAATATAAAGAATGAATTTGTAAAATAGCAAAGAAAGACTAAAACATTTTTTTAGTATGAAGAAGGTTTGAACAGCGTCGTAATTCTTATTTACTTTCGGTTTATGGCAACTATCTTTGTTGCAAATGTGCGATTCTTACATTCTTCTAAAGTTTTACGTACGATAAATTATTAAACAAACAAAACTTTGAAAATATTTTGTTTAGAATTAGCCCCCTCTCCCTAAAGGGGAGAGGGGTGATTTCCTAATTCGCAAAGACACCTAAATTGGGCGTCTCTATAACAATGAAAAACTCCCTCGCCCCTTTGGGGAGAGGGCTGGGGAGAGGGGAAATTCTAAACAAAAATAGGGCTTTAACCATATCATATTCAATATCGTTATTTTGAATAAACATCCTCTGTCATAAATAGATGGTAAAATCGTCGTCAAGAAAATGAGATTGTCTTTCCATTTAAACCCCATATATTGAATACTTCTTTAGAACAAACTCTCTACTCGAAACTTCAACAACATTTTGGTTATTCTGAATTTCGTTCAGGACAAAAGATTGTTATTGAATCGTTACTTTCAAAAAAAGATACCGTTGCAATATTACCAACCGGTGGGGGTAAATCCTTATGTTACCAATTGCCTGCACTTGTGTCGAAAGGTACGTGTTTAGTCGTTTCTCCTTTGATGTCGTTAATGCAAGATCAAGTTGGTGCTTTACACAAGGCTGGGGTTTCTGCAACGTTCATTAATAGTTCTTTAGAATTTAATGAGGTTCGTTACAGACTTTCTCAAACGCAAAAGGGTGCCTACACTTTGTTGTATATAGCACCAGAGCGTTTAGAAAACAAACAGTTTCTTACATTTTTAGAAACTATTGATATTTCGTTCCTTGCTATTGATGAAGCACATTGTATTTCTGAATGGGGTCACGATTTTCGTCCTGCATACCGACAAATTCCCTTAATTTTTCAGCATATAAAACGCGTTCCAATTATTGCCCTTACCGCAACTGCAACAAAGGAAGTCCGTTCTGATATAGCATCAATTCTGAAATTACAAGATCCTAAGATTGTAATCAATGGTTTTGAACGTCCTAATTTAACTTTTAGAACGGAAATTATAGATAATAAAATAGATAGGTTACTTTCACTTTGTAAAGATGAACAAAAACGACCAACTATAATATATGCTGCTTCTCGTGCTAAAGTAGAAAGTTATGCCTTAACGCTGTCGAAAGCATCGTTGCCTGTATTAACATATCATGCAGGGTTAACAGATTCACAACGGTCGTATCACCAACAACAATTTTTGGAAAGTTCGAATATGATTTTGGTTGCAACCAATGCCTTTGGTATGGGAGTAGACAAACCAAATGTTCGGAATGTTATTCACGCAGAAGCTCCTTTGACATTAGAGTCCTATTATCAGGAAGCAGGTCGTGCTGGGCGAGATGGAAATGACTCAGAATGTACATTGTTGTATCATCCGAATGATAGAAGGATTCACGAATTTTTCATAAACACACAGAATCCTCCAATCCAAACTATTGAAACCGTATATAATGCGGTGTATGATCTTCTTAAAACCCCAATTGGAGCCATTCCGACTGAAACATTATCCTTCGATGAATTTCAAATTGCTACCTACACTAGAATATCACCACAGTTAATTGCTTCAGTATTACAATTGTTTTTAAAAACTTTTCTATTGCGAAAAGGAAATCACGAAAGTCTTGTAGCAATAAAAGTCCTAACTTCAAGGGAACGAGTTTTAGAGCTTTTAGAACAATTCAATGGATTTAAAAAAAATGCATTTGAAGCTATTTTGCGTTCCGTTTCATCGGAGGTTTTCTCGAAACACGTTGAACTTTCTATCGATACCCTTATCTATAAATATTCGATTGCATATAGCGATATTATCGCTACATTAGAACAATTGCAAGCAGCTCGTATTTTAGATTTAGTACAGCCAAAAGGTTCTTCAATTGGGTATACAGTTTTGAAAGAACGTCAATCGATTGGTTCACTGCCGTTAGAATTTGAAAGAATACAAAAACGTCGAGAATTTGCTATTCAAAAATTAGCATTTGTTGAAAATTACATTACCACTTCTGATTGTAAACAACTTGTCTTCTTAAAGTATTTCGATCAATTCGATGGCATTGCTTGTGGTAAATGTTCAAGTTGTGCAGGAGATTCTACACAGCGAATAGAACGTTCGCAACGCAGAGAGTACTTGCTTTCGTTATTGTTACGAGTTGTGGCAACTTTAAATGGGCGATATGGTAAAACTATGATTGCCGATATTGTGTATGGAAAGAAAACACAACGAATTTTAGGGAAGCAAATTCAATTAGAAGAATTTTTTGGAGTTGGGAAAGAGTATTCCTACGATGAAATAAAATCGGAAATTGAATCAGCAATATTAACAAAGAAAATAGTTTCTTCCAAAACTGAATTTCCTGTTCTCTATCTGCCAAATGGTGTGGTAATAGAACCATTTTCCAGAGTAGTTGTTGGTGATACTGTTGTCGTAACAAGTTATTATCAACATAAATTTTTATTAGAACAATTTCGATCTAAGATTGCGAAAGAACAAAATGTTTCAGAAGAAGTAATATTGAATAACGATACAATTGCACTTTTGGCAAATTCACTACCAAAAAGTATAAAAGATTTACGTAAAGTTTCTGGTATTTCTTCGAACTTTATTCAACAATATGGATTAGCAGTATTAGGCTTATTTACTGATGGCAAAGATTCTCGGAAACCAACATTGTCGCAAACTGTGTTAAAAACTATTCAAATTGCACAACGTGGAATGGTCTTTGATGATATTTGTGTTGAACGTGGATTAAAAGAACATACAGTTACCTTGCATATTATTCAAGCGTATTCGGCAGGGATAAAACTTTCTATAGAGTTGTTTGCATCTGATTCTGAACTTACTGCTGTTGTTGATTTTAAGAAAAAGAATCCGTACATTTCACAAATGGAACTTTCTGCATATTTTCAAGGTGTTATTTCACATTCAACCTTAAAAATAATTCAAGCTTATATTGATTCTGAAAACATATCATAAAAAAAGCCACAAATTCTTTTGTGGCTTTTTAGATTGACTACGAAATTCAAACAGATTCTTACATTTGTTCAAATTCATCAGCGGGAACTTCTACGAATACTGCAGTTTCAATAATGTTTTCGAAAACTTTTCCAGAAAGCATACGAGCAATAAACGATGGATTTTGTTGAATGTATTGTTGTAATTGATCAAGTGATACATTCGATTCACCAGCAAGTTTCGTTAATTCTTCTTCTGTAATTTTCAATTCTTCTTTTAGAGCAATTTCAGAACGGATAATTTCCCATTTAGCTAATTTTTCAGCTTGAGGACGAATTTGTGTCGCCATTTGCTGAACAGTTAAGTTCTCAATTCCAGGGGAGTTTGCATACTGGCGTTTAATATCTTCAACCATTTCGTTCATCAATTGCCATACTAACGACTCAGGAAGTGGAAATTCGTGCATTGTTACTAATTGGTCAACAATTTGCGTTTCAAGAAGTTTTCTTGATTCAGTTTCCCAATACTGATTAAACGATTTTTTGATATCTTCACGAGCATCAGAAATTGATGTTAATCTTCCTTTTGTAACTGTATCAATGAGTGTATCTGTTAATTCAGCAGGTACCACGTTTTCGACACTAATAATTTCAACTAATGAAGGAACATCTGAATGGTCATGATCGTGGTCATGTTCTTGTTCATTCTCGTGATCGTGTTGATGAGGGAATGCAAAACGGAAAGAATCACCCACTTTTAAATTTAAGAAGTTTTCTTTGAATTTTTGGTCAATATCTGGATGATCTAAATAGAAATGATCATCGTTCGATTTTCCACCAATAATAGGCATTCCAGTAACAGGATCTAATTCGTGAGCTTTAATTTTAACACGAACTTGATACGAAGTAATATTGTCTACAACTTCGGTTGTACCATTGTTTAAAGCAATAGCATCTAATTCTTTTTCAACATCTTCTTCGGATACAGTAAAAATTGGTTTTTTTAATGTTAGCGATTGGTAACCATGTAAGTCTACTTCTGGCAATACATCATAACGAACAACAAAGGTCGTTTTGGTAGGTTCTTTGCGTAAATCACGCAAAGTAGGTTGACCAATAACTTTTAAATCATTTTCTGTAATTAACGTACGAAAAGTTTCATCGGCAATAGATTCTAATGAATCGTTTTCAATTCGTTGACCGAATTTTTGTTTTACGATACTTAAAGGTGCTTTGCCTTTTCTAAATCCATTAATTTCTATTTCGGGTATTGCATCGCGGTATGCTTTATCAAAATGAGGTTGTAATTCATTAGTTGTTAACGAAATTTCAACTTCACGTGAACAGCCTTCGAGGGTAAGAAAATTGGTTTCCAAGATGATTGTATGTTGTGTGAGTAAGGTATTTATGGTTGGTGGGGACGGAGAGACTTGAACTCTCATGGTGTTAACCGCTAGATCCTAAGTCTAGTGCGTCTGCCAATTTCGCCACGTCCCCAACTTTTTTCATTTTTGTAAATGAGAATACAAATATACTCCTTTTTTGGAAATTCACAAAATCTGATCCGAAATTTTATCATTTTCAATCCTAGAGCTATTTATATCTTACTATAAACTGCTTAGAAACTACATCATTACCAGACCGTAGTACTGCAAAATATGTACCTGCTGGAAAGTCTTTTGTGTGAATAGGAATTTGAAATGATCCAATTGAGCGTTCAATTAGCATATAAACCGAAGTCAATTCCTTCTGTACAATTCGTAAATAGTGTAACATCTTTTTTCTATATAAACATTGATATATTCCCATTGGTTTTTCAATTGTAATCCATCTCTAAATTGATTTAGTAATGTTTCTAACTGAATCGGTACTATTCTATGTACGAAAGGATCTGTTTGGGAAAAACAGAATTGAAAGGTTACTAAATTTATGATAACGAAAAGACCAATTGTAAGTAAGGTTTTCATATTTCACTCTTCTTAAAATGAAAAAATACTATTACGATAATAAGTATTATTTATACAATAACTATAGAGATTGATTACAATCCCAAAAACATGAAATATTTTGTAATTTCTACTGTAAATTGAAACACGTTGGTTAGTAAAGTATCGTCATCAAATTTATAACAGTTTTTACATATCCATTTTCTCGATATTTTTGGTAACTATGAATTCCTATGCACAGTTGATAACAGCAAAATATGTAGTAACAATAAATGCCAATTTTGAAATTTTTTCGCCAGGTGCTATCTATATTGTAGGAGATTCCATAGTTGATGTTGGTACAAGCGATGTTTTAAAAGCAAAATATCCAAAAGCAAGTTTACTTGACTACCCAAATGAGATATTACTGCCCGGTTTAGTAAATACACATACCCATATCGCAATGTCGTTATTACGAGGAATTGCCGATGATATGCCTTTAAAGGAATGGTTAGAAACAGTAATTTGGCCACTTGAAAAAGAATTTGTCAATAAAGATTTTGTTACTGTTGGTTCTTTCATAACATTAGCAGAATTTATTCGCGGTGGAATAACTTGTTTTAATGATATGTACTTTTTTCAAAATGAAATTGCTGAAGCAACAGCAACGGCTGGTTTGAGAGCAGTAATGGGAGAAACATTGATTGATTTCCCTACCCCCAATGCAAAAACACCAAATGAAGGAATTACGTATTCGAAACAATTTGTTGCTCGATGGAAAAACCACCCATTAATATCACCTTGCATTGTAACACACGCTCCTTATTCTTGTTCTGCTACATTACTTCAATCGGCATCGAACTTATCGAAAGAGTTAGAAATTCCACTAAGTATTCATATTTCAGAAACTAAAACAGAAATACAAGAATCCCAAGAAAAGTATGGTCTTTCACCAGTAGAATATTTAGATTCTTTACAGTTTCTGAACAATTCTGTTATTGCAGCGCATTGCGTTCACCTTTCTGAAAACGATATATCAATTCTTTATAACCGAGGTGTAGGAATTGCTCACAACCCAGGAAGCAATTTAAAACTTGCTTCAGGAATCGCACCTCTCACAGTCTTACTTCAAAAAGGAATTACAGTAGGTTTGGGTACCGATGGATCTGCATCGAACAACAATCTTTCCCTATTTGAAGAAATGACCTTTGCTTCGTTGTTGCAAAAAGTTGTAACTGGATCTGCTGAAACAATATCTGCAAAGGAAATGGTCTATTTGGCAACGCAAGGTGGGGCAAATGTTTTGAAATTGGGAACCAAAATTGGTTCGTTAGAAAAAGGAAAAAAGGCTGATTTCATATTGATAAGCATTCAAAAGCCACACGCACAGCCAATGTATAACGTCTATTCGCATATTGTATACTCAGCAGTGGCAGCCGATGTCGTATCAACCTATGTAAATGGGAAATGTTTATACGATAATGGGGAGATAAAAACATTCAACGAAAATCAATGTTATCAAAAAGCTGTTGAAATGTCGCAAAAAATTATTACATTTCGCTTGAAATGATTTTTTCTATTACTAATGTATTTGCTATAGATAACCATTGTCTACGAAATTTTTCGACAGTTTCATTTATACAAATGGTTAAGGTTACTTATGAATAAGGTATCAAAAGGTTCGATTCTTTGGGTTGATGATGAAATTGATTTGTTGCGCCCACATATTATCTTACTTGAACAAAAAGATTACTCAGTGACAACAGTTTCAAACGGTTACGATGCTGTGGAAATTGTCCGTGAAAAAGGATTTGATTTGGTATTTTTAGATGAATCGATGATTGGAATGTCGGGCATAGAAACCTTAGTCCAATTAAAAGAAATTCGCCCGAACATGCCAGTTGTGATGTGTACTAAAAATGAAGCAGAATCCTTAATGGATGAAGCAATTGGTAGAAAAATTAACGACTACCTTACTAAACCTGTCAACCCAGTCCAGATTATCGCAGCTGTAAAAAAGTTTTTAGAATCACGCGATCTATCACAACAACGAATTACAAAAGATTATTTACAAGAATTTAGTATAATTTCTGCAAGGTTGCAAGGCTATCTTGCTTGGGAAGATTGGAAAGAAATTTACGTAAAACTTGTGAATTATTCCTTAGAAATGGACAAATATCCTGAATTAGGATTACAAGACACGCTCCAAGACCAATGGCGAGAATGTAATGCTGAATTTTCTAAATTCGTTGAACGCAACTACCAAGATTGGATATTCGACAAAACCGACGACCGACCACTACTTTCTACGGAAATTACCGAAGAATATATGTTGCCGCATTTAAGCGAACCCAAAAATAAAGTTGTTTACATTGTAGTTGATTGTTTGAGATTAGACCAATGGTTGTTGATGGAAGAAATGTTGTATCCATACTTTAATATGAAAACCGATTATGCTTGTAGCATACTTCCAACGTCTACTCCTTACGCCAGAAATGCTATATTTGCAGGAATGTTTCCTTTAGACATTAAAAAACATTATCCGCAATATTGGAAAGGTGAAAATACTGAAGAACACAGTAGAAATACTTTTGAAAAAGAGTTATTAACAAAACTGATTGAACGTAAAAGAATAAAATTACCGAACGATATAACGTATTTAAAAATAATTGATACTGATTATGGTAAAAAAATAGAAGCTGATATAATAAGACATACAAAGAACAAATTGACAGCAATAGTTTTTAACGCTGTTGATATGATAGCACATTCGAGAAGTGATTTACCAATATTAAAGGAAATTGCTCCCGATGAACCGGCATATCGGTCATTAACAAAATCTTGGTTTGCTCATTCATCGCTATTTGGTATCTTAAAGGCACTTTCCAAAATGGAAAATCTAACCGTTGTGTTAACCACCGACCACGGTTCAGTACGTTGCCTTCACGGAGTAAAAGCCTTAGGTGATGCTGATACATCGACAAATTTACGCTATAAATTTGGTAGAAACGTCAAAGCCGATTCTCGACACGCGTATTATGTTCGTAACCCTGAAGATCTACGATTACCGAAAGGAAATATGATTGATGGATGTATAATAGCAAAACAGGATTATTACTTCGTTTATCCCACGGAGTATAATTATTATGTACAAAAATATAAGGATAGCTTTCAACACGGCGGAATATCGTTAGAAGAAATGATATTACCCGTAATTCAGTTGAAACCTAAAATATAAAATGGAAGAAGTTCGAACTACGTTTCTTTCTCATAGCGAAAAAGAAACTAAATTGTTTGGTAGAAAATTTGGAGAAAAACTTTCTCACGGTGATGTTGTTGCTCTTTATGGTGAATTAGGAGCTGGCAAAACAGAATTTGTTACAGGAATATGTGAAGCCTTCGATGTAGAAGAAATAGTAACAAGCCCTACATTTAGCATTATAAATCAGTATTTCGGAATCGACAACGAAGGCGACGATATAACAATTTATCATTTAGATTTGTATCGGTTGCATTCGAAAGAAGAATTAGACGAAATAGGTTTTACTGAATGTATCCATTCACAAAATGCTGTAAAAATTGTTGAATGGGCAGAACACGGACAAACATTACTGCCTTCGGTTCACTACTCTGTTCATATTACTATTCCAGAATCTGACGAAACAATTCGAAATATAGAAATAACAGAAGTGAAAGAACTATCACACGCCTAACCCAAAAAGAAAAAAGCCCCTCATTGAGGGGCTTTTTTTATTCTTCGGATACTGCGTTGAACTCTCGTTCGTTTAAATCCACAATGATATTATAATGTGGGCTTATTTTCATCCGGTGAGTTCCGGGAGTATTGTAATCTGCAAATATGATACAAGCAAGTGCTTTAGAACGAAGCGGTAATGATAGTCCTTTAATTTCTTGTCCCGGACTCCACTCCCAGTTCCAAACATCAAATCCTGAATCACTGGGATAATCTCTTGAAATTTGATATTTTTTCTCAAACCAATCTTTTGCAGTTAACTCGGATACTGTTGCTAATAACGTTTCATCGTAAACTAACAAGATATCAAACCGAGTAGCACTATTAACATTTGCTTTTTCTTCTACATTTACTTTAACGAGAATTTCTCCTCCAAACAATGCACGAAGGCTAATACAAGACGTAAATAAAAATGGAGTAATGATTACGATACAAAGTAAAAGTAAACGTTTACGTATAGAATGTGCGAGTAAAGTCATTGTTTCTTCCATTAAATAGATAAATTCTGTTCTATTTTTATCTTTGAGCAATTTATTTTTCGTACTAATATAGTAAATTTGGCTTGAATAGACTAACAATTATACGTAAAACTATGAAAATACCATTAACCTTCAATGTTCTCTTCTGTATAGTTTTCATTACTTCTGTTTCACTTTTCGCTCAAAATTCTCCTTTTAAATTTGAAAAGGAATGGAAACAGTATGAAATTTTTAAACAAAACGACAAACCTCGTTCTGCTGTTGATATAGTAAAAACTATCTATGATCAGGCGAAAAAGAACAAAGAATATCCAATGATGATCAAAGCTTTATTTGTTATGTCCTCAGATAAAATTTCCTACGAGGACGACGATACAGTGAATTTGGTAAATGTATTTGAAGATGAAATTGCAACTGCACCTGAACCAGCTCGTTCAATAATTGCTTCGGTTTATGCAAATTTGATTTGGAATTACGTTCAACAAAATCGTTGGTCAATTCAAAAAAGAACGAAAAGAAAATCTGAAATTCCTAATGATTTGACAACTATGTCTTCAGATGAACTTTTAGATAAAATCACCTTTTTGTTTGACTATTCTATTCGTTCAAAAGAAATTTTAGTTAAAACTCCTTTAAAGGAATACTTAGTTTTGTTGAATGCTTATGGAGATATTGATAAATATAGAATTCATTTGTATGATTTGCTAGTCAATAGAGCATTACGATTTTATACATCTGGTTTACGAAATTCAATAGAAATGCCCGGTGAAGCATTTACAGTCAATACACTTGATGGGCTTTTACGTTCCAATGAATTTATTTCAAAAAAATTCACGACAAAGGATACTGCAGCATTACATTACAAAGCCTTACTTGCTCTCCAAGAATTAGAACGTTCGCATAGCAATAAATCGATTCCTTTAGGTGATGCTATTTTACTTCGTTTAGAATTAGTTCGTGGTTTAACAAGCCATTCCAATAAGAATGATCAATACTTTAAAACTTTAACAACTATGCTTGAAGAGTTTAAAGGAACTGAAATTGAATCTGATGTTTACGGCACTATTGCTAACTATTATTATACGACTTTTTCAAAAGATTCTATACTACCGAATGGGAACAATGCAGAACAAGAGGCTCTTCGCTTAGCAAGAATAGGAAAAACATTACACCCGAAAACTCGAGGGGCTTCTAAATGTGGATCGATAGAATCTACTATCCTTTTTCCATATTTAAAAACTCAAGAAATGGACTACATTTATCCAAACGAGCCATTTTTAGCATCAGTCTCCTATAAAAATCTTACAAAGGTTTCAGTAAAAATATATCCTATCGATTTAAAAACTTCTTTTCACTTTCCATTTACAAATGAAGGTAAAAAGAAAATTCTTGAATCTATTTATAAAAGTAATACTCAAATTCTCGACAAAACAATTTCCTTACTTCCTACTAAAAATTTGCGTACTGCAACTATCGAAATTCCATTTGAGGGTTTGCCAATTGGTAACTATTTGATTGTAGTGAATTCTGGTCAAGATGAATCAATAAACGAAAATGATTACACTGCAATTTCATTAGTCCATTCATCAGAACTTTCATTGCTCCATTCTCGTTCTTCAACTATTGGCATTAGTGAGTTTACTCTCATAGATAAAAAGTCTGGAACTACTTTACAAGATGCCGAAGTCCGCTTTTATAGTCACACCTATGATTACAAAAAAAGTGATTATACACTTAAGTTTCTATCCAAAGAGAAAACAGGAATTAGAGGTGAATTTTCTTTCGCTATTCCATCTAACCAATATAATAGTTATGAGTACAAAGCTTGGATTATTAGAGAAAGTGATACAGTAGTAATACCTATAACCAATCCATATTTTTATCCTTATAAAGAACAAGAAGGATATAGAACATTCCTTTATACCGACAGAGCTATTTATAGACCCGGCCAAACTGTATATTTTAAAGGTATTTCTGTAGTTCGTTCAAAAGACAACAAATCATATTCCATTGAAGCAAACAAAAGTATGATGGTCTCCTTTTATGATGTAAACCATACCTTACTTGGCAAACGTGATGTGGTTACAAATGAATTTGGCTCTTTCAATGGTTCCTTTACCGCTCCTTCGAGTGGTTTAATGGGTTCAATGTCTATCCAAGCTGAATTAGGGTCAATAAATATCCAAGTAGAAGAATACAAACGTCCTAAATTCGAAATAATATTCCCACAAATTGATTCGAGTTATCGGTTCTTCGAAACAATTCAAGCAAAAGGAACAGCACTTTCTTATACTGGTGCAGCAATTGATAATGCAGATGTAAAATACAAAGTAAAGCGACATGTGTATTTTCCTTATTGGCGTTGGTGGTGCCGTTGGGATATGCCTTCATATTCGAACGACAGTTACATTGCTGAAGGTACAACCAAAACAGATGTTGAAGGGAAATTTATCATTCCATTTGTTGCATACCCTGATAATGCAGTAAGTTATTTGTATAAACCCGTCTGTACATATTCAATTGAAGTTGATGTTACTGATAATGTTGGCGAAACACGGTCGAATGTACAAAGTATTCAAGTAAGTAACTATGCTTTTACACTTTCAACAACTATTTCAGATAATGCATTATTAAACAAATCAAATAATGTAAAATTTACCATAAGTAGTGCTAACATAAATGGTGGGTTTGAACCAGCAAAAGGAACTTATGAATTTATTAAAATTCCAGAAAATCCCCGTCCTAAAATTAAAAGAGTCTTTGCAAACCCAACTTCGTTTTTGATTTCGAAAGAATCGTTTGATTCTTTGTTCCCCTATTACGATTACAAAAATAATGTTACTGTACAAGTAGATTCTTTATCTTGGGGTAAAAATGAAATTGCATTTAACAACCAAAAATCTAATGAAGAATTCAGCATTCCTACTTCAACATTTGAAAGTGGGAAGTATGCTTTGAAAGTTACTTCTAAAGATAAATATGGTTCTGTAATAACTGATTATACCATTGTAACTTTATACGATGAAACTTCTCAAAAAAGTATGCGGACAAGCTTTTTTGATGTTATACCATTGAAAACAACTTGCAAACCAAGTGAAAATGCTAAGTTTTTGCTCTCATCAAGTGAAAAAGATGTGATTGTGTATTGTCAGTTAGAAAAAAATAGAAGTATTATTAAAAGACAAGTTATTAAACTTTCTAATTCTCAAGAAATTATTGAATTTCCTGTAACTGAAGATGATTTCGGTGGCTACTTTGTTCACTTCCAAAGTGTTTCACAAAGTAATCCCACTTTATTAACCAAGTACGTTTCTGTTCCTTTTTATTCAAAAATGTTAAATGTTGTAACAAGAACATTCCGAGACAAAACTAAACCAGGAGCAGCAGAAGAATGGGAATTTGAAGTAAAGGATTCTGAAAAACAACCTATAAATGCTGAAGTTTTAGCATCGATGTACGATAAATCTCTCGATCAATTTATCCCTTCGTATTGGGGTGGATTAGAATCAATGTTGTCGTATTACAACGTAACTTTTACAACATCAATAATGTTGTTTCCTACTTTGGCAAGTCAATATAATTTGGGAAATGGCTTTAGTTCAAAAAACAATTATTATTACGCTACTAACTATTCAGATCTGCAAATGTATAACCTCTATTTGTATCAAAATAGATATGGATATTCAAGAGCATACAAATCTAGCGTTGGAGGTAGTAGAAATAGAACTGCAGGTTCTTATGAAAGTGAAGATGCTTTAATGCCAGCTCCATCAACAAGAATGGAATCAGCAGATGGTTTTATAGACCTAAAAGAAAGTGCATCTTCACCACCTTCGCCATCTAAAAAAGATGCACTTGGTACAAAAGAAGAAAAACCGGAAGTAAAAAAAGAAGTTGTTATTCGTAAGAACTTAAACGAAACAGCTTTCTTCTATCCTACTTTACGTACTGATTCTTTAGGAAGATTCAAAGTTTCGTTTACAATTCCTGAGGCACTTACAACATGGAAGTTTCGAGCAATGGCACATACTCCTTCTGTTCAATCTGGTATGGTTTCGCAAGAAACTATAACTCAAAAAGAGTTAATGGCTCAACCAGCTTTACCAAGATTTTTACGATATGGCGACACTGTAGAAATTCCGATAAAGGTTACTAACCTAACAGATTCTATACAAAAGGGAGTAGCTTCATTAGAATTAAAAGATCCAATAACGGAAAAAGATATTTCTTCTCTGTATGCTTTAGAAGCACTTTCAAAAAACTTTTCAATTCCTGCGAAACAATCTGTTTCGGTAACATTCAGATTAAAAGTCAATGATAATTTCAACGCACTTCGAATTACTGGAATTGCAGACGCTGGTAAGTTTTCAGATGCTGAACAAAGTGTAATACCTGTACTTTCCAATAGAATGTTAGTTTCAGAAACAATGCCTTTGCCATTAAAAGCAAAACAAGAGCATACGTTCACTTTTTCAGATATGATACGTGGTTTTACTTCTTCAACTATGAAACCACACAGATACACATTGGAAGTTACTTCAAATCCCATTTGGTATGCTATACAAGCTTTGCCATTCCTTATGGAATATCCTCACGAATGTGCAGAACAATTGTTTTCACGATTTTATGCAAATAGCATTGGGTTAAAAATAGTAAACGATAATCCAGAAATTGAAAAAGTGTTTGACGTTTGGAAAAAATTTCAATCAAGTGCTTTTCAGTCAAATCTTCAAAAAAATCAAGAACTTAAAAATATTCTTTTGGAAGAAACACCTTGGTTGAACGAAGGTAATGATGAACAAGAACGCAAAAAACGAGTTGCACTCTTTTTCGATCGCAATACAATGAATCAATCTCTGGCTTCAGCTTTACGAAAACTTCGCGAAATGCAACTTCCCAATGGTTCGTTTACTTGGTTTCCGGGTATGAAAGAAAACAGATGGATTACTCAACATATCCTTGCTGGGTTAGGAAAACTTCGCAATTTAGGGATTAAAAATGTTCCTTTTGATATGTATGAACCTGCTACCAAATACGTTGTTGCTCAAATTGAAGATGATTATAATCAATTGATTGAAAATAAAATCAACCTTAACCAAGATAACCTTTATTATACGACCTTACATTCGCTCTATGCAGTTAGCTTTTTTGAAGACGTAGAATACAAAAAAGGAAAAGGATTTAAGTACTTTTTAGATCAAACGAAAAGATATTGGCGTAAAAAGGATTTTTATTCAAAAGGAATATCTGCACTAATTTTACATAGATTCGACGAAAAGAAAGAAGCCCAACTTTGTTTTGAATCACTCAAAGAATTTTCGACAACAAATGATGAATTAGGACGATTTTTCAAGGACAACAGAGCTGGATGGTATTGGTATCAAGCTCCAATTGAAAACCAAGCATTAATGATAGAAGTGTTTAACGATGTTGGTAAGGATTCAGTTGCAGTTGAAGAACTAAAAACATGGTTACTAAAACAAAAACAAACCACTGATTGGAAAACCACCAAAGCAACTACAGAAGCTATTTATTCTTTACTTGGTTTTGGAGTTAAATATATTAATGAAAAAGGAATTGTATCGGCAACAGTTGGTGAAAAAGTTATAGATCCTAAAAATGATGCTATTGACCCAGTTGAAGTTGGAACAGGATATTACAAAGTTACTTGGAGTGGTGCTGATATTAAAGAATCAATGGCAACTGTTAGGTTATCGAATCCAAATAATGTTGTAGCTTGGGGTGCTTTGTACTGGCAATACTTTGAAGATATGTCAAAAATTCAGTCTTCTCAAACAAACCTTACTTTGAAAAAACAACTTTACATTGAATCTATGAGTGGTTCAAAAAAAGTACTTACCCCAGTAACATCTGTTAGCCCAATTAAAATTGGTGATAAAATTATCTCTCGAATAGAAATAAAAACCGATCGTAACCTTGAGTATGTCCATTTAAAAGATATGCGTGGAAGTGGTTTTGAACCAATAAATGTTTTATCGCAATACAAATGGCAAGACGGTTTTGGTTACTACGAATCAACAAAAGATGTCGCTACACATTTCTTTATCGACTTCCTTTCAAAAGGCTCGTACGTATTCGAATATCCACTTCGTGCAACCACTCGTGGTGGTTTCGACAACGGTATTGCAACAATTCAATGTATGTACGCACCAGAATTCAGTTCTCATTCAGAAGGAATCAGAGTACAAATTAAGTAAGATTGAGTTAGCAAGATTTAAATCAACTTCATTTTGAGGTTAAACAGAAATTATATCATTTACAATTTTAAAGATGAGTGAAGTTCCGATAACCAAAGAAAATTTAAGGTATGTCTGAAATTGAATTTAATACTATTTTAGAAATGTTAAGAATTTAATCATTCGAAAA
>Ga0105049_10000127_pt1 | contig 75163 bp, 59 predicted proteins | sample MAT06_FD_78087 | JGI IMG/M metagenome (GOLD analysis project Ga0105049, IMG submission 78087) | Freshwater microbial communities from Lake Fryxell liftoff mats and glacier meltwater in Antarctica - MAT-06 | ecosystem: Environmental > Aquatic > Freshwater > Ice > Liftoff microbial mat | place...
GCTCCGCGGTCGCCCTGTGGACGATCGTAACCCTGACGCGCAGGAGGCGCTCCGCGGTCGCCCTGTGGACGATCGTAACCCTGACGCGCAGGAGGCGCTCCGCGGTCGCCCTGTGGACGATCGATGGGAGGTCTGTCGGATGCCGGACGTTCGCCGCGTGAGCGGAACGTGCGTTGCGGGCGATCGTCGCGAGACGCGCCACCCTGCGGACCGGATCGTTGTCCGGTTCCAAAAAACTTCAATTGGCTGTCGTCATCCTCGACGTCATCCAACCAAGAAGGTTTTCCCTGCGACGGGCCTTTGGGCTTCTCGTCATCGTTCGGTGTAGTGCTCATACCAACGTTAGAAAGTTATACGTGTTCATTTCTTTTCTAGATGTTCATTCGGTCCACACGCCCATGCCGTAGAATTTCTCGCGGCGCTGGTGGACCAATTCTTCAACCGGGATCTTCTCCAATGCCTGAAGCTCCTCGACGAGAACCGATTGCACGGTAGCAAAAATCTCCTCTGGTGTTCGATGTGCTCCACCAACTGGTTCGGGTACAATGCGATCAACAATGCCCTGCTGCACAAGATCCGTTGCTGTGAGCTTGAGAGCTTCTGCGGCTTGTTCTTTGTATTCCCAGCTTCGCCACAAAATACTGGAGCACGACTCTGGTGCGATCACCGAATACCATGCGTTCTCCAGCATAAGGATTCGGTCGCCGATGCCAATGCCCAATGCACCGCCACTTGCGCCCTCACCAATAACCATGATGATCATGGGAACGCGCAGACTCGACATCAACAAAAGATTCTTTGCGATAGCCTCTGCCTGACCGCGCTCTTCTGCTTCTAAACCTGGAAATGCGCCCGGTGTATCGAGCAAGCAGATTACTGGGATCTTGAACTTCTCCGCCATTTGAAAGAGGCGAAAGGCTTTGCGATATCCGTCCGGCTGAGGCATTCCGAAATTGCGATAGAGATTTGACTTCGTATCGCGACCTTTTTGATGACCCACTACCATGACGGGTCTTCCTTGCAACCGGGCGATACCGGCAACAATGGCAGGATCGTCGCGGAAGGCACGATCTCCGTGGAGTTCCGTGAATTCCGTAAAGCAATGCGTGAAGTAGTCGAGTGTGTACGGTCTGTCTGGGTGACGTGCGATTTGCACACGCTGCCACCTTGTAAGATTTCGATAGACATCTGCACGCAATTCGTCTACTTGGCCTTCAAGATCTTCGATTTGTGGTTGAATGTCGAGTGTATCGGCAAGAGCCCGCATTTCCGCGATCTTCTTTTCCAACTCGACAATCGGTTTTTCAAAATCAAGTGTGATGTTACTGGCCACGATCTCTACCGTAGATGTTTTGCAAGAGGATCTTAAAATCCATTGCGATGGAGTAGCGCTCTACGTAAAAGTCGTTGAGTTGCTCTTTCGCTTGTTCAGATAACACGTCGGGCCTACTGATGTGAACCAAACCAGTAATCCCTTCTTTCCCTGCCTGCCTCTTTTTACCGTCGGGATAGATCCCAACAACACTTCGTTGTCCCCGTAGCACAGACGCCCATGACTGCGTTCGCCTTCGTGCGCGCTCAACCCCCAAAATTAGCCCTGGAAGGTACAGAAACAAAGAAAAAACCGAGATCGTGATGTCCATTGCCCGTTTCATGACACGGTTTCTGAATCTGAGCAAGGGAGACACCACCACGGTAGGCTCTATTCCCGTAACGTCGTTGATGATCCGCGCCGTGACGACGTCGTCATATTCGGCCGCCATATGGAATCTGGCTCCACTTCCTGCGCAATGATGCATGATCTGCATCACGCCTTCCTGACCGAGTGTGGAAGAAGTAACGATCACTTCGTCGATGTTATGGGACCGCACGATAGACTCTACATACCCAACGGTTCCTAGTACAGGATAGCCGTGCACGGTTGTAGCGAGAACATGATCGTCGGCAATGATTCCTACCACATCTGCGTGGCGATGGTCTACGGTTTGAAGCGCCGATAGGATCCGATCTGTTCGGTCGTTGATCCCAATCACAAGGATCCGTCGGCGACGTAATTTTCCTTGTGTGGCCGCGTGCAAGGCAGTGAATCCGCGCACCACAACCATGCCCAGCGCAGAAAATCCAACCATCATGATGAGCACGCCGCGACTGAATCCGAACTGTTTCCAGTAATAGGTGAGGGACGAAAGCACAAAGAACGCGGTAAGGAGAGCAACCAAACTTCTGCGGATAGTAGGCTTGTTTTCTACGTATTCACCTACAGCCACCATCGATGCCAGGAAGACCGCAGTTACCACAATGAAGACGGTTGGATAGGCATACGTAGGAAATCCGAACGGAGAGTCGAATCGGATGGTCGTGGCCACCATAAGCGCGCCATTGACAACTGCAACATCTGCAAGCGCAGAAAAGATCTCGCCTTTTCTGCGAAGGACTCGCTCTAATCCGGAGCGAAGTCGGATGCCAAGTCGGAGAATGAACAGATAGGTTGTTGATCGTGCGAAGTGCTTCCGTGCAAAGATCTCCATGGCATCGTAAAAGACCGATACCTCGTTCATCGTACTACGCTTTGTGCTCTCGCCCTTGAAGTGCACGATGCTCGTCGTGTGCACGTACATGACCGACTTTCCTGCCTGCTTCATGCGATAGCATAGGTCGATGTCTTCTCCATACATGAAGAACTCTGGGTCGAATCCCTGCAATGCACGAACGTCGGCCGTGCGACCGAACATGAAGGCGCCAATCAAGGCGTCTACTTCATACGTCTCGTCAATGCTCTTGTACGTGAGGTTGTAGCCGGCAAGTAGTTTGCTTGTTGGGAAGAGGTGTTGCAACCCAAACAGTTTGCAGAACGACACCCATGGAGTTGGTAGGCCACGTCGGCACGCAAGCTGAAAACTCCCATCTGGATTGAGCACTTTACATCCTGCAAACCCTACACTGGGATTTGAATCTAGGTAGCTTGTCATCACGTTCACGGTGTCTTGACCGATGATCGTGTCGGGGTTCAAAAACAAGACGTATCGACCCGTACAGCGCTCGAGACCAACATTGTTCCCTTTTCCGAAACCAAGGTTGGTCTGAAGGGCTATCCACGTAACGGATGGGAAGAGCGGCTGGAGTTCTACGACTGAATTGTCGGACGATGCATTGTCCACAACAATCACTTCCACAACGGCGCCCGGACTGCGCTGTTCGATGGATCGCAAACATTGCAGCACGTAGTCCTTCACGTTGTAATTCACGATCAGGATGCTGACGTCCGGTTGACTCATTGCTTAGTGCTTCCCAAATGAGAACAGCGTTCCCAATTTTAGTTTCCACACCAAGAAGGCTGCTTCGTAGACGATGTTCTTCGACATCTTTGAGACGCCTTGAACGCGGTCCATGAAGATGATCGGCACTTCCTTGATCCGTGCTCGCTGCCTCCACGTTTTGTAATTCATTTCGATCTGAAACGCATATCCATTGGACTTGATCTTGGACAGGTCGATGCGGCGCAGTACATCTGCGCGAAAACACTTGAATCCGCCCGTTGCATCCGCAATGGGCATTCCGGTGATGATGCGCGTGTACACGTTGGCACTGTAGCTCAACAGCAACCTGCTCATCGGCCAGTTGATCACATTCACGCCGCTGACGTAGCGGGAGCCGATAACGAGATCTTGTTCCTTGATCTCTTCCAAGAACCGTGTGAGCTCTTTAGGATCGTGCGAGAAATCCGCATCCATCTGCATGATGATGTCGTAGCCCTCTTCGAGCGCATAGGCAAAGCCAGCGCAGTATGCCGTGCCGAGGCCAAGTTTGCCTGCACGTTCGTGAACGTACAATTGCGTGTCCGTGCTCATGCGCTCGCGCACAAGGGCGGCCGTTCCATCAGGTGATCCATCGTCGATTACCAGAATGTGTAGTGCAGGTTCAACGGCATGAATAGCATCGATCATGCGACCAATATTCTCCAGCTCGTTATAGGTTGGGATGCAAACGATACTCTTCACGCTTGTCCGTGTCCTTTCAACATGACGAAGACTGTCCGAACCAAGATCTCGAGATCGAGCTTGAACGACATGTTCTCGATATAAAAGAAGTCGTACCGGAGACGGTCTTCCATTTCTTCGACCGACTCAGAATGCGCCTTGTACTTCACTTGCCACCAACCGGTGATACCGGGACGGACCTTGAGCCGCCGCCTATAATACGGGATGAGGGCCGAGTATTTGTCTACGTAATACGGTTGCTCCGGACGTGGTCCCACAAGGCTCATCTCGCCTTTCAGGACATTCCACATCTGAGGTACTTCGTCGATATGCGTTTTGCGAATGAACCGTCCGATCGGCGTCACACGCGGATCGTTCACCTGCGTCCATGACGGCTTCACTGGTCGCTCTTCGAAATACATAGACCTGTACTTATACATAGGAAATACATGTCCGGCTCTGCCTACACGCGGCTGAATGAAGAAGATCGGGCCCTTCGACGAGAAGCGAACTGCCAGCGTCACACCAAGCCACACAGGCAAGCCCAACACAAGGACCAAGGTACTGAGCACAATGTCGATCGCGCGTTTTCCAAATTCCTCCCATGGCTGCATGAGTTGCGGACTTACTTCGATGAGTGGCGAGCCGTAGATCTGTTGCGTCCGCGCCTGACCCGAGAATATCTCATACAAGTCTGGAACGATCTTCACTATACAGTTCTCTTCTGCACACTGCGCACTCACCTTCAACAACTCCGTATGATCGGGGTGTTCCATCGAGATCAGCACTTCACGCGGACGTACGTCGCGAAGGATTGATGGCAATGTATCCTCTGTTCCAAAGAGCGGAATACCAGCGTGTTCACCTTGCCGCCATTCATCTACCTCTGTAGCCGTGCGAACAACAACACCACGCACAGCATATCCCCATGCGGGCTGACGTTCGAGGTCGGTAAGGAGGGCGGAAAGGCCGCGAGGTGACCCAACAAGCAAAGCTGGAACGCGGATCACTCCACGTTCGCGCAACCGCCGTTGCACTTGTCGCGCAACGAGCCTTCCGAAACACACCATGCCGCACAAGACAATCCAATACAGTATAATTACGAAGCGAGGGTTGCGTTGGAAGTATTCGTTGGAATCGAGAAAAATGGCAAAGAAGATAACGGCGGTACCAACGAAAGTGAGCCGAACAACAGCAAAGAACTCTTCGAAGGGAGAACGGATGTAGAAATTCTTATGAAGACCGCCAAACCAAAACACAACGAGCCAATACATGGCAGAAATAGCGCCAATCACCACGAGGCTCAGCAGGTCGTGCTGACGGTCTGCGATCATCACTGGTCGCAACCACTGATAAACGAGAAAACTGAACATGATCATCACCACATCGCACGTCATTTGCATGATGCGTGGACGCAAAAATATCTGCCAAGGCGATGGCGTGGTGGCCTTATGGTGTTCGGTAAAGGTCATTTTGTGAGAAGTCGTCGAATCAAGTCAATGTCTCCCCTATTCACGATCCGCAGACCGATCATTGTTGCAAGAAAAACAACTACGTTCACCCCTGCTGCCCAAGCCTGACCAAGAATGCCAGGCAGGATTGCCGCGGCGGCACAACACACGGCTATTGCCGCGCCTGCACGTACCACGAACCACAAATCTACAGACAGATCGAGAACGCGGTGAATAACCACGTAGGACACGGCAGCCGCACATCCAACGGCAAAGAGCTTGGCAAGAATGGCGCCGTAGGCATGATGCATGGGAATCAGAATGAGTCCGCTCACAATAGTAATCCCTGCAAGCATCGAGGCGGTGAGGAAGTTCTTGCGTTGTTGACCGAGTGCGATGTTCAATTCATGCACATAGACGAGCATAAAGATTGCAACCGGCATCCACAAAAACGTAAAGAAGTGGATACCATTGTCGGCATATCGATTCTTGCTCACAATGGTGATTACAGCTCCTGTAAGAGTCGAGAACACGGTGCTCACTCCAATCGCAATCACGATCAGGAATCGCAGACCAGTTGTTGCAAAGCGGCGGCACGCATCCATGTCTTCGCGCGCTAGCCGTGCAACAGCAGGCACGATTGCCATGGCCATTGTGGAAGGTATCGCAGCCGTGAGTGGCGATAGCGCATTGTACGCTGCTCCAAATATCCCCACTTCGAGCGGCGTACTAAACCAGTCGAGCATCATAGCATCGATCTTATCGTGAAAACTCACGAGGACAGACGTGATAATGATGGGAACGGCTTCCAACAGCATGGATCGCAACAGGGTGACGGATGCCCATTTCGGACGTATCGTTCGACCTCGGTCGTACAACGCCAAGAGTGCGAATCCAGGTATGGCAGAAAGGACAGAGGCAAAGATGATGGTGCTAGGGTTGAGCTGAGTGCGGTAGAAGTAAATCAGACCAAGGAACATCGCAGCGTCAACAATGGCCAACATGTTCACGATTCCAAAGCGAACATGAGCACGATACGGAAGTTCGAAGGTGAATCGAATGAGGCCACTGCGAACCGAGATAAGCAGGAAGACGCACCACATAACCAAGTCTGCGAGCGATGCATGCATAAGCCATCCCGTGAGCATGCAGATCATGGTTCCTACAATCCACATCACGAGTCGGAACATCACCGTCGTGCTTAACACACGTTGCGTTGACGACGGATCTTGAATGATGCGACGCATGGCAATGCCATTAAGTCCGGCATCTACCAATACGATCACGAGAAGGTCTGCGATCCGACGTACGGCAAAAAGCTCTCCGTTCGCTTCCTTGGTGAGCGTCGATAAGATCAACCGTTGCGCGAGAAAGTAGGTGATGATCGTAATGCCCTGTGTGAGCATCAACTGGATCCCACCGGCAAGCACGCGCGATGCAAGCGTCGAGCGCTGCGCCGTCATGAACGACCCTTCGACGACGGCGACCATCGATCGATCTGTCCGCCAGCAAGATATCGGATCATACCTGCGAGCAAGCTCACATTCATCACCGCAAAGAAATAGATGAGTTGTAAGGGACGGATGCGGACACCAGTGCTTTCTGCTAGATGACCTACAAATGCCGCGAACACGAAGGCAAACTCCGTGTAGAAGAGAACACTGAATATTTCGGTGTTCTGCACGGTAAGGCCCGTGGCTATCAAGAGCATAATGATGAACCACGGCATCAACCAACGCAGCAAGCGATGCGACCACATAAACCAGCTTACCATGCCGTGTGTTGGAAGCAGAAGACCTCGAGCACAGGCGATACTTGCAAGTCCACCACTCACGGTGCGGATAGTACGCTTCATCTCTTGTTGAATCGAGTTCGTTCGTTCTTCGACGACGAGGGCGGCATTATCAACGATCGATCTCTTTCCAGATAGTATCGAGTAGAGCGGCAAGAGGAAATCGTCCGACGCACGTTTGTCGGGTATAGGACGAAGCATTGTTGTGCGCATCGCGTAAAGGTGACCATTGGAGGTAACCGTTGAAGAGATCGCGGATTCCATCGCATTTATCGTTGCTTCGAGTCCGCGGTACGACGCTTCACCACGCGATGCCGAATCTGATGTCTGCGCGCCGCCACTTCGATCCGTGCGCCCGATCACACAGCCAACATTGTCGTCGGACATCCATGAGATGAGTCGCGCGAATGCATCCGGCGAAATCCTACAGTCGGCATCCGTAAGAATGACGAACGGTGTTGTGACTTCTGCAGTCAGTGCATTCACGACGCCGTTCTTACCACAACGTTCGAATCGACGGGTTTGAAATGATGCGAGGGACGTTTGATGCTGACGAAGGATCTCGGGTGTACGATCGGTACTTCCATCGTCGCCTACAAGCACATGAATGCGGTCGTGCGGATACGTGCTCTGCTCAATCGCATGCAAACAGGCTTCGATCACACGCTCTTCGTTATGTGCTGCAACGAGAATGGTAATCGGAGGGAAGTTTATGGGAATAGCGGAAGCGGCCGGACGACGCGCAACAGCGTGCACGAGCATCAATACCATCGGATAGAGAACGATCGGATAGAGGATCGCCCCCACAGAAATGAGGGCGAGAATGATGCCAATCTCTGCGAGTATCATCGGTCTTTATTTTCGGAGGATGGCATAGAACGTCGCAATCAGGGCGGCAATGGCAGACGTCACACCGGCTATCACGGCATACGTTTGGATCTGTGTGGCTGTTGATACATCAGGTGAGCGCGGTACATAGACTTCGTCTCCCGCATCGACCATTGCATCGTCGTCATCAACCCATACCTTCGTCTTCCCCTTGATCACACGGGCGCGGCTTGGCTTAGCACCTTCTGCATATCCACCGGCGCGTTCGATGTACCACTCCATAGTTTTCTTTGCCACGTAGCTTACGTATCCAGGTTGATTCACCTGTCCGTACACGAACACACGATCGGGCACACGAGGCACAACAACAATATCTCCACTGTACAACACGATGTTATCTGGTGAGTTACTGTCTGCATAGGCCTTTCGAAAATCACTCGACACGTATGGCAATCGGTATTCCATATCCAATCGAAAACGCACGGTGTCTTCGAGCGTAAGATCGCTGTATTGAAAACGACGGTAGATGTCGGCCTGTTGATCTCGTGAACCAAACGATCCTTGTTCCGGACGTACGACGTAGGCCAGCGACATGCTCGCATCGGAAGTGATACCGCCGCAACGCGAGAGGATCTCCGTAAGCTTCGTCACACCTGGAGCAATGACCATCGAGCCTGGGTTCCGAACTTCACCAAACACATTCACGACACCCTGCCCCCCTGCCACCACTTCTCTCACGGTTTGCTCAACAACGATTGTGCTGCCGGGTTCAAGAAGCGGGTCTTCGCCTACAATGTGCAGGGTGCTGTCGACGCTGATCGTGCGCTTTCCGCGACCACTGGGATCCACTATCACAACGCGCTTCAGATCAGCATCCGAGGTGGGGCCTCCGGCTGCGGCAAGGAGCAAGGAGGCACGGTCGCCTGGCTTGTAGGCAATGGTCACGGGGTCGGCCACGGCGCCAGAAATGGAGATGGATGGAGCAGAAGCATTGTCATAGGGCACGATTACTTCGTCGCCTTCTCGCACATGAGGGTCAAGGGCGGCGAAGCCAGAAAGCATGGCCTTTGGAAGGTCGACGTTCGAAACTCCGTCGCGATGACGGACGATGATATTGCGTGAGGCAAACGGACTGAGGGATGTCCCCGTTGCACGGGTGAGTTCTTGGAGGCGACTGTTCTCTTGCGTGGACCTGTCGTTACGACCAAGTTCGCCGGATGCAGCGTCTTTGCGGAGAAGCCATGGCTGCCGGGCTACGTTCAGAAGCGTGGAAACCCTCATGGAGGCGGGCACGGCATACGTGCCAGGATACGGGACGTTACCACGAAGGGTAACGTAGACCAAGCGCGGGCGGCGCAGCGTCACAAAACATTCCACGCCCGGAACGCGGCGGTGAACGAGTGCAATAATGGAATCACGTACTTGAGCTAACGTCAGCCCTTGCACATTGATCATACCGTAGCGATCGAGAAGGAGTGCATTCTCGGGCGTAACGGATGCCAGCTTTTCGCCGAAATCCATACTGACCATTTGATAAGCGATCACATCGCCCGGACCTACTCGATAGATCTTGGGATCGATGACGTTATCGACGGGGATTTGATCACTTGAGAGAAGTTGACTGACAGAGCCCTTCTGAGCTGCTTGCAGTTTATCAATATCAAGCGTAGAACCGCCTTGTGCATGGGCAACCATGACGCTTGCTGCCATGCACACAAAGACCACAGCTAGTCGCTGCATCGAATTCCTTGGAAATGTCACAAGTCGGGATGCCGACGGGGCAAATTTACAAACATTGCGAGCTGATGATGGTTGCAATACGCTCGGCAGCATGGCCATCCCATAAATCTGGGATAATGCCAGGACGTCCGTTGCCGGCAACAATCGCATCAACGGCATGAAGAATCGAGCTTTTATCGGGCTGTACGAGAACGTTCGTGCCGATCTCCACGGTCACAGGTCGTTCTGTTGTTGTACGTGCCGTTATGCAGGGCACACGCAAGGCAGTGGTCTCTTCTTGAATTCCGCCGGAATCCGTCAGGACGAACGAGGCATTCTTCATAAGACTCAAGAAGTCTACGTATCCAGCGGGGTCGATGAGCTTGACGCCCGGTGAAAGTTTCGCATCGATCCCCCATTCGCGGATGTTCTTGCGTGTACGCGGATGCACGGAAAAAACAACGGTTGTGTGCAGTGCGATGATATTCAGCACGTCGGTAAGCATGGCAAGCTGTTCTCTATGGTCGACGTTGCTTGGTCGATGCAGGGTGATCAACGCAAACTGCCGAGGCGACACACCGACGGTTTGCATGATCGTCGAACGCTCGGCACGCGGGAGTGCATAGTGCAACGAGTCGATCATCGTATTACCGACAAAGTGGATACGACTCTTTGCTACACCGTCGTGCAGAAGATGATCGACACCACTTTGCTCAGTCACAAACAAATCGTCGGCAACAGCGTCGGTTGCAAGGCGGTTGATCTCTTCCGGCATTCCTCTATCGAACGAACGAAGTCCGGCCTCGACATGTGCCACGCGAATGCCGTACTTCACTGCCGTGAGTGCACATGCGATCGTACTGTTCACGTCTCCAACAACGATTACATAGTCTGGACGATGGTCCCGACACACCTCGTCGAAGCCGATCATCACGCGCGCGGTTTGCTCTGCGTGCGACCCGCTACCAACACCAAGAAAGAATGTTGGCTGCGGCATGTCGAGATCGTGAAAGAAGGCATCGGACATCGACGCATCGTAGTGCTGTCCGGTATGAAGGATCTCGTGCGTGATCGTTTCCGCATAGGCCGCGAAGGCACGGTGAATCGGCGCCACCTTCATGAAGTTTGGCCGCGCACCAACAACTGAGAGGATGCGCTTCACTTACCATCTCCGAGAAGCACGATGTTCTTTCGTGCACCTTTGATGTGCTTCGTGGCGTTGCGTGTATCGATGACCACTTTGCTATATCTAACGATCATGGCGATATCGAAGCTTGTGTGATCCGTGGTGATCACAACCACATCTTGTTTTGCAAGGAAAGCCGGTGTAAGCGAAGTACGAGATTCCCAAACCGTATCGTGGATGCGTACAGTAGGAACGTAGGGATCGTAGTAGGAGATGTTCTGCATTCCGACCTCTAATAGCAATTCCGCCACTTTGAGCGCTGGAGAGTGACGCAGGTCGTCGACGTCGCGTTTGAAGGCCATACCAAGCAGCAGGATCTTTGCCTTCTCGAGCGTCACTGGTTGTTTCGCCACTTCACGTTCGATCATAGACCGAACGTAGAACGGCATGCTCTCGTTGACCTCTGCCGCAAGCGTAATGAAGTTTGTGACGAAGTCTTTCTCGCGCGCCATCCATGCGAGATAGTAGGGGTCGATCAGAATGCAATGTCCACCGATTCCCGGACCCGGATAGAATGGCATGAAACCGAAGGGCTTCGTAGAGGCAGCCTCTACTACTTCCCAAATGTTCACGCCAATGCGGTCGCAGAGCTGTGCAAGTTCATTGACCAAGGCAATGTTCACACTTCGGAAAATATTCTCGAGAAGTTTTTCCATTTCTGCTACGGCCGGCGAACTCACCGCGACCACTTCGGTGATGATGTGCTTGTTGATCGCTACAGCGAGGTCTGTGCAGGCCTTCGTTACACCGCCAACAACCACAGGGGTGTTCTTCGTAGTCCACGTTGTATTACCCGGATCGATGCGCTCCGGAGAGAAGGCCAAGAAATAGTCTCGTCCAACTTTCAGCTTCGTAGCATCCAGAATTGGTTGGACATACTTCTCTGTTGTACCGGGGAATGTTGTGCTCTTCAGAATGATGAGCTGACCGGCATGAAGCGTTGCGGCAATACCTTCCGTGGCGTTCACGATATGAGAAATGTCGGGGTCTTTGTTTGGAGTGAACGGCGTTGGCACGCAGATGTAGATCACATCGCACTCGCGAAGGGCTTTGAACGACGTAGTGGCCGTAAGCTTCTTGGTCTTTTTGACCACCGTGCGAATGTCGTTGGTGCTAAGATCCTGGATGTAGTTCTTGCCGCCCTGCAATGACTTGATCTTTTCTTCGCTCACATCAACGCCAACAACGTCAAACCCTTGCATGGCGAATTCGAGTGCAATCGGAAGACCAACGTAGCCAAGTCCGACAACGCCAATCGTGACCTTGCCGCTCAAAATCGACGTCATCAATCGTTGTTCATGCTTGCTTGCATTCTTGCGAGGTCTCCCCCGCCGCCGTGTTGTGTTGGTAGTTTCCATCATGTTCCTTCGGTATAGTGTCGTTCGTAATAGTCCTTGTAGCTGCCACTGCGAATGGAAGTGCACCAATCTTGATGTGCACCATACCACGCAATGGTTGCTCTCAATCCTTCATCAAAGCTTCGTGTTGGTAGCCAGCCGAGTTCCGATCGGATCTTCGTGGCATTGATCGCATAGCGGACGTCATGGCCGGGCCTGTCTGTTACGTAGGTCAACAATGACTCGTCTTTTCTGAGTCCGCGCAGGATTTCTCGAGCTACATGCAGATTCGGCCGTTCATTCTCGGCTCCAATATTATACACGTCGCCAATCCGCCCCTTTGTGTACACCAGCCAGACGGCGGCGCAATGATCGTCTACATGGATCCAGTCACGCACCTGCAGTCCGTTCCCATACAATGGCATGGGCAGATCCTCCATTGCTTTCAGGATCATCACCGGCAGAAATTTTTCGGGGAATTGATAGGGCCCGTAGTTGTTACTGCAACGGGTGATGACGGCAGGCAAACCGTGCGTGTGCACAAATGCGCGAACGAGAAGATCGGCAGCGGCCTTCGACGCAGAGTATGGGGAATTCGGAGCAATGGGTGTTTCTTCGGAGAAGGCGCCCGTGGGACCAAGCGACCCGTACACCTCGTCGGTTGACATTTGCAGGAATCGCTCCAGGCGATGCTTCTTTGCCGCCTCCAAGAGAACTAATGTCCCCGCGACGTTTGTGTCGACGAATGGTGCAGCCGAGGCGATCGACCGATCGACGTGAGACTCGGCAGCACAGTTGATGATGCCATCGATGGAGTGCTTTGTGATGATCTGATCGACAAGATCTGTATTGGTGATCGACCCGCGAACGAATGTCAATCGTGGGTTGTGCTCAACATCGGAGAGGTTTTCAAGATTACCTGCATACGTCAATGCATCGAGGTTCACAATGCGAACATCAGTCGTGCGAAGTAAGAAGCGAATGAGATTGCTACCGATGAAACCGGCGCCGCCGGTAATGAGAAGTGTTGACACAAGGAGCCGGTGTGGAGAGGTTTTCATCAAAATTAAATAATTTCAGGTCACCGTCTTGCCTGTCAGTCGGAGAACCGAAGCAGCCATCGACGGAACCGTATCGGAAAACGTGTAGAGTGTTGCAGATGATGGCAGATCCTTGATTCCGTAGGGACTGCCGCATGCAACTGTGATGATAGGACGACCATCTGCAAGAGATGTCATGATGTTGCCGAGTCGATCGTAACCAGGCATACTTCCACGATAAGCCACCGCTTTTCCAAAAAATATGAAGAGGATGATCTTCGCATCTTTCGTTCCATTCTTCAATTCCAAAAGATCTGCTTCTTCTATAGTACCATCGATAAAACCAAAATCGATGTTGAGCTCTGTGGCCTGTGCCATGTAGTGAAACCACGTGGTAGCGGCATCTGCATCCGCCTCGTTGATCACGGCAAACACTGCCACCTGATCGAACTGTGTAATCGGCAGCAGATCTGCGTCTCCCTCCACGTGAATCGCCGCGGAAGCAGCATGAAGGGCAATGCTGGCATGAGCGTTTTGGTCGACGGCCACCATCGTACGCGACCTATCGTAAAGCCCGCACCAATTCTTTACGTCCTGCCAACGAGCATATGACTCAGCAAGACGCTCTTCGGAAATCACACCCGAGATAACCGCAGCCTCGAGGGCGTCGATCGCCGCTATCGGATCTTCCGGAAGAAGTAGCACATCATTCCCTGCTTGTACGGCTCGTACTGCGGCATCTGCCGATGTGTAGCTCTTTGTAATGGCCAACATATCGAGAGCGTCTGTCGAGATCAGTCCGTCAAAGCCCCATGCCTCCCTCACTAATCCTGTGACTGTTGCATGCGAGAGCGACGCCGGTACGTCTGCTTCGAGAAATGGCACCACGAGGTGTGCGACCATCATGGACCGAACTCCTGCTGAGATCGCCTCCCTGAATGGCGCGAATTCACGAAGCTCGGCAGTTGCGCGATCGACGGTGATCGTGGGTAGCGACACGTGACTGTCGACCGACGTGTCGCCGTGCCCGGGCACATGCTTCGCGCACGCAAGTACACGCTGCTGTTGCGTGCCCCGCACATAGGCGGCTGCATGCACGCCAACGGTTGCCGCACCCTCACCAAAGCTTCTCGTGTTGATGATGGGATTGTTGGGATCGCTATTCACGTCGCACACAGGCGCGAAATTCCAATGCACACCCAACGCAGCGCATTCTTCGGCAATGGCTGCAGCAACGCCTTCGGTGATCTCGGGCGTTGTGCGGCCCAAGGCCATGGCACGCGGAAAGGCAACTCCTCCTTCGAGACGCATGGGAAGACCGTATTCATAATCCGCTGCGATCAGCAGTGGTTGCCTTGCACGTCGCTGCAGATCGGCAATCATCGTGGCCGTGTCGTCTAGCGTACCATGAAAAACGGCTATGCCCCCCACACCTCTATCGACGAGATCGAACAGTTGCTGGCGATAGGCGGCGCTCGACCATTTGTTGGCGTCGGCCCTGGGCATTACGAGGAAGGAAGGGTTCATAGTCCACGAAAATGCTAGATTCCAATGTAACAAGCCCAGAATTGCCTGGTCATGCAGTCAGATTGTCTTAGGGAGCGCCCGTTCAATGCCCATCAGTACCGCACATAAAAAGCGGCTTGCCGACACCGAAGAGGTGCCGGATCTGGTGTTCTATGCCCAATTGAAAGAAGACGACACGACGGCACAGGCGGCCTTGACGGTACTGTATCGCCGGTACTCCCAGCGCATTTACACGTATTGCCGAAAGATCCTCTCTGATAATGCTACTGCCGAAGACCTGCTCCAAGAAACGTTTATGAAGTTGTTGGACTCAGGGCGGCAAGGTCGGGACATCGAGAATTTTCCGGCGTATTTGATGACGATCGCACGCAACCTGTGTTTGTCGTATCGAGCAAAACATAAGCGAGCCTTTGTCCAGGTTGAAGACTTTCACCTTACGTCGCGTGACGTACCCTACGAACAACAAGAACTTCTGCAGCTCATTCAAACGGCACTCGAATTACTGCCAGAAGATTACCGTGAAGCATTTGTATTGCGTGAATACAACGGTCTGTCGTACAACGAGATCTCCGAAGTGATCGGAGAATCCTTGGAAGTTGTCAAGATCAGGATCTTCAGAGCAAAGAAAAAGCTCCGAGATATCCTCGCGCCATACCTCGCAGATTTGAATCATACGCTGTAACGACACTATGGAAAACATGAACCCTTTGACCCCTGACGAAGCACTCTACGCCTTTATGGATGGAGAGCTAGAGTTACCGGAAGAACAGCGGCTTTTCGACGAGCTCGCGGCGAAGCCAGATCTCCGCACGGAGATGAAGGATATCCTGTCTATCCGTGGCGCCGTGCACAGAGATGTGATCTTCCCCTCTCCCGTCGTGGAATCGTCGTTGTTGGCTGCTGCTGGACTTGCTCCCGCTGCAGGCGCTGTTGTTGGCGCCGCTGTTGCGACGTCTTCGGCGTGGATCCGGCCTTTGATCGCTACACTCGGAGGTGCGGTTGCTGGTGGACTAATCGTGTATCTCGCCATGCTTGGTTCTGGAGACGCACAGCCTGCAGCTACAGATATCGTTGGTGTTACGGGCGGATCGACCACCGAGCGTCCAACCATGCAGATGCTCGTACCAGTTCGCAGAGACACGGTCTTCGTCAAGAAATATGTGCCTGTTCAAGCACCGGTGCCGCCAACTGCCCAGGTGGCAATGGCGCCGAACACGTCGGAAGCAGACAACACGGAATCTGATATTGCCATCACGACCGCGTCGTTCAGAACAACGCCAAGTGCACAAGACCTTGGAAAGAACACTCCGCTCCATGCCACCAATACAATGATGGAAGGCATTAGGCTTACCGACCGTTCAACCCTGCCGCAGGTGACGCTACGCGTGCGTTCCCTGCCAAGCGGAATGTCTGCAGGTACCATCGTACCAGCAGCCATGAGTAACACGCTGTTTACGAATGCAGGTTTTGCCCTGCTCTTCCCTGTAAGCAATCACCAACACGTTGGTGTTGAGATGGGACAGGAGACATGGCCTCAAACCTATCAAGGGACTGTGAATGGCATGCCCGTAGAGTACACGCAGACACCCGCACTCTTCTGGATTGGCGCCACGTACCGCCATGCATTCGCAGAGTTCAACTTTGTTGAGGGACTTCGCCCGTTCGCAGAGATCACCGGTGGCTATGCGTGGTCGCAAGGTCCGCTTGGTCGCGCCCAAGTGGGTCTTTCCTATCAGCCATCATCGGCCATCGCCTTTACTCTTGGTGTTGACGGAGCCGGACTGAACTACAACAACCAAGGACAGAACTTCACCTCGTTCAAATGGGGCGTGACGTACGGCGTTGTGATTAACATGGGGTCTTTACGATGAATGCTGCACAGAAATGTTTGGCGCTTGGCGTACTCGTGCTCTCACTTGCTTCGTGCAAGTCACCACTTGAATTGGATGTCGACCGATCGATGCGATATCTCAGTGGCGAGGTGCCCGCCAAGCGAGCATCGCTGTTCTACTACTATGCGGACAGTTCCTACGAGGCGATCTTTTCGGATACGGCATTGCTGAATTCTATTGTCATCGATACGCTGTCCGAACCCATGTACGTGACCATTCCACAGCTTGCAACACCTCGGTTCGGATGTTTACCGAATACGACGGAAACGCCCATAGTAAATGCGTTCAGCTTTTCAGTTGATCACATGATGACCAATGACTCAAGCTCATCGTGCGTGAATCCAAAGACGTATTTCTATGCAAAACACTTGGACATGTTTGGTGCCACGCAGGACTATCAGTGGTTTGCGGACAATGCTGGTCGCCGCTTGGATATTGGATTCATTGAGCTACGCAAACTTCGCACCATCAAAGGGCGCATCGTTATCCGCGTGGTCAATCCCGAAAATCCTATGAAGATCATGACGACCAATGCACTCCTTACACTCGACTACTGAGTGAATTCAACGGCATCACCCTCAAATTCCCTGATGAGCGTTCGATAACTATCAGGAATGCGCTCCGGCTTGTGGTTGGCCGGGTTGAGATAGACGAGAACTGAATAGGCAGTTGCCAAGATCGTGCCGTCTGCACGCTGGACCACATGCTCGAATTGGAACGAGGAGTTGTGAACCCATTTCACACGTGTGAAGACCGTGTATTGATCATCGAACTGCGCGGCCATTTTGTATTCGATCTCTGTCTTCACCACGACGAATCGGTGCTTCGTCACGAAGGACTGACGATCTACTGGAACGCCGATATCCCTGAAATACTCAATACGGGCCGCTTCTAGCCAGTACAGGTAAATCGCGTTGTGCACAATGCTCTGTCGGTCTACATCGTACGACCGTACTCGGCTATGCAGTTGATGCTTATAGGTGCCCAGATCTCCGAATGAGACCGCACCATGATCCGTGGTTGCTTCTTCGTGTTCCGTCATGTTGCAAACTTAGCATTTCGTCGCTCAGTGACGACATGCGTTATGATATCGGACGCCGCTATTGCCATTTCATCCGAGATCTGATGGTAGAATACGCACCGTAACGTGCCCGACTTAATGGGAGCGATAAGAAGTCCACGTGCCGTACAGGCCTGCACCACCGATGCATCCTCGATGCCGGGTACCTGAAAGGCGACAAGGTTGGTTTGAACACGTTCAAGATCTACCGAGATCCCTTCCACCTTCGAAAGCCGTTCTGCAAATCGTCGTGCGCGCACATGATCGGCAGGGATCTTGGGGACCACGTGATCAAGTGCATAGAGTGCCGCTGCCGCCAGAATGCCGGCCTGCCGCATCCCGCCGCCAAGCATCTTGCGCCAACGGCGCGCCTGCTCGATGCGCGTACGCGAAGAGAGTATCAAGGAGCCCACTGGAGCGCCGGCACCCTTGGACATACACACGCTGATTGTGTCGAAGTACTGCGCAGCTTGTTGTGGCGTGCACTCTAGTGCTGCACACGCGTTCCATATCCGTGCACCATCACAATGCATTGCGATTCCGTGCTCCTGTGCCAGTGCATGGAGCTGGGCAACGTGTTCGAGTGGAATCACGGTGCCGCCGTGGCGATTGTGGCTGTTCTCGACGGCAATCAGGGCTGTTCGGGGATAATAGTAGGCAGATGGACGGATTGCGGCGCGCACGTCATCGATGGCCATGGCGCCGCTCTCACTCTTCACTCCATGTATCTGCGAGCGAGCGATCACCGCGGTGGCAGCGTTTTCATAGTGGAAGATGTGAGCATCGGCATCCGCGATCACTTCATCTCCCGTGCTCGCATGAAGTGCGATCGATACCTGATTGCCCATGGTCCCACTTGGTACAAAGAGCGCTGCTTCCATTCCAAACAGTTCCGCCATTCGGTCTTGTAATGCATTCAAGGAAGGGTCTTCACCGTACACGTCATCTCCGACAGGAGCTCGTGCCATTGCCTCGCGCATCCCGTCGTCCGGTGTAGTGAACGTATCGCTTCGAAGGTCGATCATCAGTAGGTACAAACAAAGGTGTGTGAATACACGTGTCCGTCATTTGAAACCCGAATCATGTATGTTCCCGGACCTGTAAGTGCTGTTGGAATGGTATAACGAATGGTTCGGGAAGGAATGGCTAGGTTTCCATCCGTCGGTGCACTCATGCGTCGACCCTCGAGATCCAAGAGCTCTATGTGATAAGCACCAACCATGTCTGCAGACAAACCCACTTCCACCGATGCTCCAATGCGAGCAGGATGGGGAGCCATGGTTATCGTTATGCCATGATCGGCAGACGTCGCATTGCCAGAATAGATCACGTGAAACTGACGAATCGTTCCGCACCACGTGCGCACACTGGCCGTGTCTACCGATGCACCGGAACGTGGAATGAAGGCCACCGAACAGAAGATTGCCGTACCAGGCTGAAGATCTATACTCAACGGCTCAAAGTGCATCGTGGAATTCGTCGATGCATACCATGCAAGTTTTGTCACACGAGCGCTATCGGGCGTATCCACTCTGATCGTAAATGTTGTGCGTTCACCTGCAACAACATCTCCGAGCTCGATCACTGGTGGAACTCCAATAAGTTCGGGGGCAATAGAGAACGATCGTTCAATGGCAGCCCCATTGGCATTTTCAATTCGGACGGTACCCCGAGCAACAAGTTTGCGATCACGAGCGCGCACGTAGAACTCTCCATTCATAGCGCCGAAGGGCTCTCCCGGCGAACCTGTTATCAAGTTCGTACCACTCAGGAGTGTTATTCCCTTTGCTTGGATGGACGGATCAACAACACGAATGATAGCACCGTCACACGTTGCATCTATCTGCAAACCTTGATTCGGTTCTTGCGCCAGACCTTGAGAGATGAAGACAAAAGTCAAGAATAAAGAGATCGGTATCGATCGGAGTCGCATGGTCGCCTGTGTTCTACGGAATGGAAAGAATCGTGGTTCGTGAGCAAGATAGTCCATCGGACGCTATGATGCTATAGGCTCCTGGAACTGCGATGAAGGCGGCAAGGTGAACATCCACTGTTCGAACAGCACCTTCGAGAATCACCGATCCGAGCGGTACGCTGCGGCCACATGCATCAACAAGAGTGAGCGACACCTTGCTGCCCTCCCGCCCTCGCAGTTGTAGCGTGCAGAGTTCTCCGTGTCGCACCGGCTGTGGCGCTGGAGATGAGATCGAGAGCTCGGAACCAACCGGAGTACGATCCGCCACCACGCTTGTAGAAATCTGATAGCCCGATCCGCACAAGCGCACACTGTTGCGAATGCTGCGAGGAATGGTTTTGAGGAGAAGATCCGTGCAGTGTGCTTTGCGTTCGCCACGCGGACTGTACCAGACAGTGCATTGCGCAGAATCTCCGGGCTGCAAGGTGTCTGTCCCCGGAAGATTTTCTACCCAGAAATACGCGCCTGCTTTGTTGCGATACGATGCAAGTGCCAGACTGTCGTAGCCCGACCATACAAAAGACGTCGTGCCAACGTTGCGAATCGTAAGAATGCGCGATGCAGAATCAGCCACCAGCAAACTGTCGAACACAACGTCCCGCGCTTGAATCTTGGGCTGTTGATAGTCTACAACCACGGCAGTCAATGGCATCTCATGACAGTTCACTTCAGCAAGGAGGGTGTCGCGTATAAGTGTGAAAGCCCTCATAGAACAACAGATCTGCACGTCCATCGACTCGCCTGGTTTGAGCGTGAGCCGATCAAGATCGACGGTAAAAATCGAATTCGGATTCTGCATGTGAATATTCGTCAGCCGTAGCGTAGAGTCTGCACTTGGATTGACGATGCGCAACACCTTACAACGCTTCTCCGCTGCATTCATCAAGCCGAAATTCATTGTTGTACTATCTACCGACCAGACATCGGGCTGATACTCAAATGTCCGTTGCAGCCACGTTCCGTTTACTGCTCGAACACGTACCGTTGCCGACGCAGGAAAACGCAGATCGGATGCTTCAAGAGTCGCGTAGAGGTATCCCTTGTTCAACTGATCTTGAACGATCAATTTCATGTTGTTCTTTGCTGTCAAGAACATGTCGTACAAACCGCCACAGATCTGCGGATTCTTGAGCGAAGCACGCAACTCATACTGGCCGCACTGCGGACGTCCGAATTGATCAAGGACGATGGTGTCGGAACATGGCAACGACATGTCCATGGGCATCGGCGACCCGAAGGCACCAGGCACTGTTTCGTGCGAAACGCGCGAACCATAGTTCCACAGCATGAATCGCGCAGAGTCCGACGTCGACGTATACCGATAGACATGGGATGTGTCCGACGGGAGCGACGTGCGATAGGCAACAAAGGGAGTGCCTGCAATGAAGGTTCTCGACGACGACCAGAGCGTTGCAATGTCTCGACCGTCAACGAAGATCTTCGAAGCCTGATCGGCTCTACAGATCAGCGTTACGAATTGATCAACACCTACGTCAGCCGTGGCAAGTACACATCGATCGATCCATCGTGATTCAGGAGGAACGATCTGCATCATCGATGTGCTGGCATCAAAACCGCGAACATCGTTGATGGAACTCGCATACGCCTTGCCATACTGCACACAGTGCGTTGGACGCGAGCACACATATTCCGCTGCGCTATCAACTCTGTCGATACGATAGGAGGAGCGAGCATGTAAGGTGGCGAGGAGGCGGAGCGTTCCGTTTGCATTTCGAACAGAGATCGTTGTCGTGTCTTGAGTGGCAATGAACTGGAGCACGTCTCCGTGTTCATCATCGGCGCCAAGGCTTGGTCGCGCATTGTTCGGCAGCCGATCCGTATCTGTAAGAATTGGCGCTATAGCAAACGATGTTCCTGCAAGCGCAGATGGGATCATTGCCTCGCACAAGAGATTACGGATTTTGATCCCATCAAAGGTTCTACCAAACGTTGGCGACCACGTATTTGGGTATCGCAGGAGTGCACCACGTTGATGGCCACTGATGACGCCAACTGGCTTTGTGCTTTGAATTCGCGTGCCTGAGATGTCAGAACGCCAGTCTCGCGTAAGGGTGCCACTTTCTTGTCCCAACATCATAACCGTCTGGTTCTTATCGAGTGTTATCGTACCGGTGGCATTGGCAGGAAATGATGGAGTTGAAATACCTGCTCGTAATGCATAGGTGGGAGTGATGCGCACAACGGTGTTGTCTTCGGCGGCGATGATTACGATCACACCGCTGGCAATAGTGGTTCCAGGTGGAATGCCGAACTGGTCTTGGTAGATACTAGCCGCAACGTAGTCGGTGCCCCACGAACGGACTGGAACGTGTTGAATAGTTTCGAGAATCGATCGGGTGCGCTGATACGACGTTACTGTAACTGGCACATCCGCCGAAACTACGATACCGCGAGAATCGGGCTCGCCAACTACCGATTCTACGAAGGAACGAGCGATTGACAATGTTACCATCGAGTCCGCTACAAGAGTCAATGTCCGGTCCAGCGGAACTCCAACGTCGCCACCCGACGAAAGAATGTTGACGATACCGTTGTAGTGAGAGCGCACGCAGAGCTGGATCGACCAATTGGTGTCTTTCTCACTCGCTCCCTTGATGTAGTTCGGAAAGCCAACAATGAACTTCTTTCCTTCCAAGATCGTGGATGTACCCCGCGTGTCGGCGGCTCGCACAACACCCACATTTACGATCACACAAGCCAAGAAGAAGAGAATGCATTTCATAAAGATCCCAAGTAGACGGTTACATTTGCAAAGCTATGAAACAACACAACTACCCTTTCGTTTCCATCGGCGCTGCAATGGCGCACCACGCAGCACATGGAGCGGATGCTGTCTTCCTCGTCTATTACGACGAGAATCGCGTGCGGACTCAGCAAACCTACGGACAGTTTGTGCACGAAGCTCAACAAACCGCAGCCCTCCTGGCTGACCACGGCATACGCAACGGCAATCGCGTAGCTATTGCTGGTCACAACCATCCAGACACGATCGTCGTGTATTTCGCTTGTTGGATGCTTGGCGCATGTGCCGTGCCATTGAACATGTCGGAGGACGACGACCGCCTGCTCTATATCCTCGAGAACTCGGGTGCAACGGTCGTGATGTGCAGAACGGCCTACATCAATCGCATGCACGATCTCCGTAGCCGACTCCATCTTCCACAAGCCCCGGAGATCATCGAGCAAGACACCGAAACGAGCTCGCCTACCTATCCTTCCCTCCTTCATACACTTGCCCCGCATCCGTTACCAACGTCCACATCAGACATGCTCGAAGACGAGTGCTTGATCGTGTACACGAGCGGCACCACAGGCAATCCCAAGGGCGTGGTCTTGATACAACGGAATCTCTTTGCCGATGGCGTAGACATTGCCACTTGGCACGGAATAACATCAGACCAACGTATGATGTGCGTCTTGCCGGTCCATCACGTTAATGGCACGATCGTCACGCACGTAACGCCGTTTCTTGCGGGAGCCAGCGTTGTGCTGCTACGAAAGTTTCAAACCGACACGTTCTTTCCCACGATTCGAAGCGAAGGCGTTCACGTTGTGAGCGTTGTTCCGACGCTACTTGCATTCTTACTGGATGCAGACGCACAAGATCTCGACGTTCAATCGGCCGGATTCCGACACATCATTTGTGGCGCTGGCCCTCTCACGTGCGAGCTCGCAGGTGCTTTCGAGCGTAGGTACGAGATACCAATCATGCACGGCTATGGCCTTTCTGAAACCACGTGCTACTCGTGCTTCATTCCAACAGATCTTTCCAAGGAAGAACATCGCCATTGGATGCAGGACTTTGGATTTCCAACCATTGGTGTGCCGATTCCCTCGAACGAGATGGCTATCCATGATGCGCAGGGCAAGGTGCTTGGTCCGAACGAGCGCGGCGAGATCGTGATTCGTGGAGCCAACGTAATGAAGGAGTATTACGCAAACGAGAAGGCGAACGCAGAAGCCTTTACGCATGGATGGTTCCGCTCGGGTGACGAAGGATTTTACGTGCACGATGATGCGGGTAGACCGTATTTCTTTATTACGGGTCGACTCAAAGAACTGATCATTCGCGGGGGCGTGAATCTTGCTCCGCTCGAGATCGACGAAGTAATCTGCCGTGCTCCCGGTGTGCGTGCAGGAATCTGTGTGGGCTTCGAGAACTCTATGTATGGCGAAGAAGTTGGGGCACTCGTCGTGCGGCGCGATGAGCACGTACGCGAAGAAGACATCCTTCGGTACTGCAATGAACACTTGCCGTTTTATAAGTCACCAAAGGTTGTGCTCTTTACCGACGCGCTACCCGTGACGTCTACAGGAAAGTATCAGCGGAACAAAGTGAAGCACTTGTTTGCGCAGTGGAAGAACGATCAGTTCCGACGCTGACCTCACTTCAGATCTTTTGCCTTCACACCTGGTTGCGTGAGATAGAACTGGGAGCGAAACATCACGACATTTGATGGTTCCATCTTCGTGGCGGGGTAGTGCACCTTCACGATGAACCCACCTCTGATCAGACGCAGCACTGATTTGGGATCTCTGATCTCTGGATGTGTATACGTGAGCTCTTCGAGCATCTCGCTCGAAAGTGCTCCCGTATCTGACGATACGTAGAAATGGAACAAGAGAAGTCGATCGCGTTCACTTTTCATGGCCGTATCCGCCAGGTGCTGCAAGGTGATCTCCTTGACGCTCCGCAAAATCCGCACACTATCGTATTGAGGCACTTCTACGAAGAGTACATTCGTGATCTCGTTTCTGCGAGGATCGATGAACGAGTCTGATACCGTGTAGAATCCATCGATCGACGTGATCGAGATACGGAACCAGATCAAGAGGGCTGCAATGCCGATACCAATGCCGAGAACGACCCACAACACCCACCGAGCCAAAGGACTCACACTCATGGAATGACTCCGCTAAAGCTTGGGTATCCAAGCGATGTGAATAAAATGTCCAACAGCCACATCACAATACCGATGCTCGTCGGTACCGAGATATTGTCGTCCACTTTCAACGAGATCGACCCTGCCTCCATTATACCCCCTACTAGGGAACCTATCGTACCGCACAACACGAACGTGAGCGGTAGGTCGTAGACAACCCAATAGAAGAGTACTACACCAACGCCCGTTGCAATGAACGTTACCGCCCCAACAAAGCTCTTATCAAGAAATCTCCGTTTGCCATAGCGCCTGCCCACCAACGCAGCGAACGTGTCGGACACGATCAAGATTGTGAAGGCCGTTACCGCGATCGAGGTTGGAAACACAAACATCGTGACCGTTGCTGCGATCAGAACCCACGAGGCACCCGTGAGTCTGAAGTGTTCCGTTTGCTTCTCGTGTTGACGGAGGAGAGCACCAACAAGCTTCATCATGAGCGCGCGTGTGGGCTCGTGATAATGCATGAGAACATCGATCGCCAGCGACGTGATCGTCATCGCCACGAGCAGACCAATGCCAAACGTATGAGGGACCTGAAGGTAGATAATCGGAATCCCTAGCGAAGCAATATGAATCGCTTTTCTCGCTAGTTCATTGCCATATGTAATTTGCGTATTGTCGTCGCTCAAAACAGGTCCTTTTCTACTCCAAAGATCTTCATGCCTATCCGACGACTCCATGCTCATGCCAAGATCAACATCGGACTCGAGGTTCTCGGCAAACGACCGGACGGCTTTCATGAGATCCGTTCTGTTTTCGTTCCGATAACGCTTGCCGATGTGGTAACCGCCGAAGATTCTCCGGTGGATTCGGTGACGTGCTTGCCCGCCGTAACCGATAAGCCCGAGAACAATCTTGCGTACCGAGCCATGCAAGCCATACGATCGCGCGCAAATGCATTCGACCGAACCGCAAAGATAACGGTCGACAAGCACATCCCGACGGGTGGAGGCCTAGGAGGCGGAAGTAGCGACGCGGCCGCAGTGCTAAAACTCTTGAACGATCAGTGGAAGCTCGGTCTTTCTCAAACCGACCTGCGCCATCTTGGAGCAGAACTCGGCAGCGACGTTCCCTTCTTCGTTGATGAACAGATATCGCTGGTAGAAGGGCGCGGGGAGCAGATCTCGAGGCTTGACCTCACACTCCCCTACCATATCGTGATCGTCGTTTCGGGCATTCACGTCTCTACTCCCGAAGCATATGCGGCGCTCGGTAGAGAGCCGCTCGCTCCAGCAGATACAGCACCATCCGGTCGCGACCAGTTCCTTGCCTCCGTGCTGCCCTTCTTCACCTCCGAACCCATGCAGGCGTCACCCAACACAATGCCTGTGAACGACTTTGAGCCCGCGATCTTCCAACAGCATCCTGCTCTGCCACGCATCAAACAGCAGCTCTACGACTCTGGTGCCATCTATGCGGCCATGAGTGGCAGCGGATCCACGATGTACGCACTCTTTGCAACGGAGCAAGGCGGCAAGGCGGCGCTCGAGGGGTTCCGTCATTTGACTGCGTATCTTTGCCAACCCTTATGAAAATCCTCGTTACAGCAGCAGAAGTAGCCCCATACGCCAAAGTTGGCGGTTTGGCCGACATGACAGCGGCACTACCCAAAGCGTGGAGTGCGGCTGGTCACGACGTGATCGTCCTGCTTCCGCTGTACGGCACTATCGACACTGCCGCCTACGGACTCGTGAAAACCGAGCATGTGATTGGTGTGCCATTTGGTGGTTGGACGGAGTATGCCGCACTTTGGAAAGGGACGCTTCCCGATTCAGAAGTACCCGTCTACTTCCTTGATTCACACGAGTACTACGGTAGACAAGGCATCTACGGCTATCACGAAGGTTTCCAAGACAACGACCGTCGGTTCATGTTTTTGTGTAGAGCAACATTCGAAGTAGCAAAGGCACTCGAGTTCAAACCGGACGTGATCCATGCTCACGATTACCACACTGCCATGTGCATGCCCATGCTGCATGTGCACTACAAAGCCGACCCGCATTTCGCGGGAACGGCCGGAGTGTTCACGATCCACAACATGGCCTATCAAGGCATGTTCGATCCACAACGCGTCTTAGAATTCGCTGAGTTCGGCATGAAGGAATTCTATCCGGGCTCGTGGTTCGAACACGACTCTATTGTGAATGCGATGAAGGCGGGAATTCTGTTCGCAGATAAAGTAACGACGGTGTCTCCCACGTATGCTCAAGAGATTCGGTGGACACCCGAAGGCATGGGACTCCAGGGCGCATTGCAGGCGCGTGGCGGAGACCTAATCGGAGTTCTCAATGGTATCGACAACACCGAGTGGTGCCCATCCATCGACAAGTACCTGACGGTTCCCTACGATCATGCAACCATTGAGAAGAAAGAGATCAACAAGCAGGCGTTGCTGACGGAGTTCGGCATCGACGTAAATGATAGCAGTAGAGATCTTCCGTTGGTTGGCATGGTAACGCGCCTCACGGAACAGAAAGGTATCTCGATTCTTCAAGATGCATTAGAACCATTTATCGCAAATGGCCAGATACGTTTGGTGATGCTTGGCAGTGGAGAGAAACGCTTCGAGGACTACTTCAGGCATCTCGCAGCGCAATACCCGCAGCGCGTCCTACTTGGTGTTGGGTACAACAACGCACTATCACACCGTATCCAAGGCGCGTCCGATTTTTACTTAATGCCCTCGAAGTTCGAGCCCTGTGGTCTCACTCAAATGTTTGCGCTTGCGTATGGCGCTATACCCATCGTGCGAGCAACGGGCGGCTTGGCAGATACGGTTGAACACTATGACCCAATCACGTTCACGGGAAATGGCATTCGGTTCAACCGCTATACGTCCGATGATTGCAGGGCCGCGATCAACGAGGCGCTACGACTCTACAAGCGCGAGCCGCATTGGTCGCATCTTCGCGCCAATGCAATGAAGGTGGATCATTCCGCACGTCGCTCAGCAGAACAATACATAGAAGTGTTCACGTGGGCGAAGGAACTCCGCGCTAAGCATTAAGCGCGCTGAAGTCCGAGCAGAACTTCCAGTCCTGTGGTACCCGGAAACATATCCATGGGCTCCAGTGCCGTAGCCTTATACCCTGCCGCCTTCCACTCCATAATTGTTCTACGGATTTCTTCGGGTCCACAAAAAATGTGCACCACCGTCCGCGGTTTGCGCGCACCAAGAGTTGCGATCACGTCTTTGGCGGTACCACTGCGAGGAGGATCAAGCACGAGTACTTCTTGATCTCGATGAACGTGCGGAAGCGATCGTTTCAACGTTAGTGGCGTGATCATGGCGGCACGGGCCAAGGCTTTTCCGCCTGCCCGTTGAATGTTGTATCGGGCGTTGTTGATCGTGGCTTCGTCTGCATCGATAGCCACAACATCGTGCACATTCTTTCCAAAGGCAGCACCAAATAATCCGTAGCCGCAATAGAGATCGAGCACCCGGTCTTCTGCCGTTGCATCTGCATATCCCAGTACCTTGGAAACAAAGATGGGAACCATCGCTAGGTTGATCTGTGAAAAAGAGAAACAGCCCACTTGATAGGTGACGCCATGCGAGGTAATCGTATACGCAGCATTTCCAAGAACCTTCTTCGTTGCAAGGCCGTGGAGCGGACGTTCTTGCTCGAAGTAGTAACGACTTGCCGAAGGGTCTACATAGAGCCAAGCAGACGTGATGATCGGACATGCTACTTGAGCTGCTGTAATGCATCTGCGAGCGGCACGGATCACCTCGGCATCAAGATGTCGCACGTTAAGAATGAGTACGTGTTCTTCATACGTGCCACGAACAATCACGTGATTCATGGCATTGCCAAGTGGTGACTTGACGTTGTTCAGGTGTCGCTCGATCGCACCATAGGCATCTAAGTGCGACTTCGGCTCAAGCGCATTGCTTAGCGCCGCGTCGGCGGTAGAGCCATCCCCATGCACCAACCGCACGGTCTGTCGTTCGTGCCACACGCGACGTCTAGACGTGGTGCGATACGCTCGTGGCATGGGTGCCTCCACAAGAGGCAGCAACTGCATCGACGCCGGAGCTACTTCGCTCATCGAGCCAAGGAAGTCCGCAACCGCACGCCGTTTGATCTGCAACTCTTGTTCGTACGACAAGTGAGCGAACGGTGCTGGCCCGCCACCGATCTCTGTGCGGTGCGTTCGTGCTGCCATTTCTAATGCGCGTTCATACGTTCTCATGATTGTCCTTAGGGGTGTATCCGACGAACCACCATGATCGACGTATCGTCGGCCAATTGGTTCGTACCGGTAAATCGTTCCACGTCGGCTTTGAGAGCTTCGAGCATGGACGAGGAAGAGCGCATGCAATGTGCAATCGCGCTATCGATCAGGCGTTGTTCGCCATATTCTTCAGTTTCCTTCTGCGCCTCGGTCACGCCATCGGTGTACATCACGAGCGTATCTCCAAGATGCATTCGAAGGACTCCTTCACGGTAAGGTGGCGGGTCTTCGATGACGCCAATGAGCACGCCACCTTCTCGCAACTCCTCTACCTGGAGCGTGCTACGCACCACGATTGGCGGATTGTGCCCTGCATTCACGTACGTGACAAGTCCATCGTGGCCATCTGCAACGCAAAGGAACATCGTCACGAACACGTCCGGTTCTGTGTTGTCGCACACCAAGTTGTTCAAGCGCTCTGCGATCTGCGACAGGGAAAGATCGAGTTTTGCCAATACGTTCAATGCCGCCTGAACATTTGCCATCAACAAGGCCGCCGGAATTCCCTTGCCTACCACGTCGGCTATAGCGAACAGAGTGCGATGTGTATCCAACGTGATCACGTCGAAGTAATCTCCGCTGATCTTCTTGCTGGAACGAGAGTCGGCCGCGACTTCAAAGCCGGGAGTATCAGGCAGATGCATCGGCAACAATCCACGCTGGATGTCTGCGGCAATGTCGAGTTCACTCTCCAGTCGTTGCTTTTCCAGTTCTTCTCGAAAAAGTCTGTCGTTCTCCAGTCCGATCATTGCCGTATTTCCGATCGACTCCAAGAACCTCAATTCTTCAGCTGAGAATGGTTTTCCATCGAGTTTCTCACACACGGCGAGCACGCCCTTGCGCTTGGTTTGCACGGTCATGGGCGTTGCAGCGGCTATGCGGTGCGATTCGAATGCAGCACGTACGGGCGAGTGCTCGTCAAGCTCCAACGTGCGAACCGGAACAACCACCGTCTGAAGGGCATCTTGAACGCCCTCCAAATACATGGCACCACGTCGGTTCACAATTACATGGTCGCCATCGATTGGCTCTTCAAGCCAGATCACACAACTGCTGATCATTAGCTGACCCATCAGGCGGAAGGTCAGAATGCGCAGGATCTCGGTGACGTTTGCTGCAGCTGTAAAATCCCGAGCACTTTCGAACAACGTTGTCACCATCAGTGTTTGTAACTGCAGATCGCGTTGTGCTTGCACAAGCGACTGAACTGTGCGCACATTATGTACGGCGATTCCCGTCATCGTTCGAAGAAGGTCTACGTACACAACTCCATCTTCGTCCAGTTCTCCATCGCCCATGGTTGGACCAAACGCCAGCACGCCCATGCTTTCTTGCTTACAGACAAGTGGTACGAGCCAGGTTATTCCGTGTTGGAGAATCTCAGATCCCCCGGAGAGCTCAGGAGTGATCATCAAGCGCTCGTCGACTTCGAAGTATGGGACCGAGAAGAGCGGAACACCCTTGGCATGCGAAACCACGAATGCATCGCCGTCACGCATGAGGACACAGGCCTTGCGAATACGCAGTTTGCCCATCACAGAGAGCAATGCCGCATTCAGAATACGTTCCACGGAGTCTGTTTCGGAAATGCGCGAGCTCAGGTCGAGTAAGGAGGCAAGGTTCATGGCCGAGGAGGCCGCTGAGCTGCCCGATGTGATACTGTCCATATGCAAATATAGGGGTGGGCGGCGTGGGTGCCGTTGTCGGGTCATTGCTTCGTAAGTTTACACCATGAATGTTCACCGAGATCTTTCCCCGCAGTGCGGCGCTTGCTCCTCCATGGATCGGTCCATTTTCAATGCGCTGAATTCAACGGATCTAGAATCGTTGAGCTTTGAGAAGTCGTGCCGCTTATATGAGCGAACAGAGCCGATCTTTCACGAAGGCAGTTACTCAGACGGATTGTATTGTATTCACGACGGAAAGATCAAGATCACTCGAATGGGTCCGAACGGGCGCGAAACCATCATTCGTTTTGCAACCGCTGGCGACACCATCGGATACACAGCACTCGTAAGCGGTGAGCGATTGAATGTAAGTGCGGTTGCTCTCGAGCCAACACAGGTTTGTAGGGTTCCGAGAGAGTCGATCTTCCGGCTCATTCGATCAAATCCTTCGCTCACGATGAACATCATGCAGCTTATGTCGCACGAGCTAGAAGAGTCAGAACGCCGCGTGGTAGAGCTCGCGCAAAAGAGCGTCAAGGAACGCGTGGCAGAGGCGCTCCTCGTTCTCAAAGAGACGTTTGGCTACGAAGCAGATGGAGAAACGATCTCGATCCACCTTACGCGTGAAGAACTCGCCGATGTTGTAGGAACGGCCACCGAGAGTGTTATTCGAATGCTCAGCGACTTCAAGCATCAGCACATCATCGAGACAGAAGGAACGAACATTCGCATCAAGAATGTATCGGCATTGATTCGTGTCGCGAATTTGTCGGAGTGAACTTTCCACACCTGACAAAAATCATGGTGGTGCAGGTGCAGTCTCTCTAGCTTGCTTCCGTGTTACACGCAAGCAACCAACAAACTACTACCGAATCGATCTGGCTCACGATCTTTAAAGATCAGCCGGAAGTCCAGGTGCACCGATTCTCAACGCTCTTTACAGAGGGCGACAGAGCATTGTTCGTGTACGTGATGACGGGTGGTGCCGTGATCGAGTTAAAAGGCGATCAATCTCACGACGGGCATTTGGTTTCGCTTTGTAAGCGTGGCGATGTATTTGGAATTCGCGTGAACTCGACAGTGGACGCGACGCACACGGTACGAGCGATGGCGCTCACGATTGCAACACTCCGCGTTATGAGTAGAGAACGCTTTATGCAGTTGGTGATGCAGAGCCCGGATCTGTTCATTGCCCTTTCTGTCTGTCTTTCCAAACGTCAACATTTCACTCAAACACTGCAAGACTCTTGCAATGGCTCATCGCTTCGTGCCCATGTCGAATACATACTTTCGGCAGTCGCCACGGAGTACGGGATGGATCACGATCACGCCGCCGTTGCCGTTCCAGAATCTGTCCTTATGGAAATGGTTGGTTGTCCACAACCGTTGTTGGAAACATACTTACAACGTCTGGTCGTGGACGGAATAATCTCGGTCGACGTGGAAGGAGTTCGTCTCCGTGCAGTATAGTAATCATGTTGGCAGTTCAACGCTTGGGAGAGGTATCATGACAGGAGCACAACAGGCACCGGCCACAGCACATGCCAACAGTTCGAACATCGCGGACTATACACGACAGCTTGTGTTGCGCGATCTCAAACGTTCGGAGTTTATTCATGAACTCCGCCGGGAACTGCATCGCCTTGGCGAACAGACGTCGGGCGATGTTCATGTCTCGATTAAACGCATTGTTCACACGATCGATAGCCTCGAACACCATGAGTCGTCATGGAACGACTTCATGACATATTTCGACCAGATCCACGGGGGCTTTCTCACGAGATTGAGTGCTCATCACCCGGAACTCACCGAAACAGAACTTCGGGTATGCGCATTCCTGCGTCTACCTATGACGTCAAAAGACGTGGCCTCCATCATGGGATGCAGTACTCGGAGTGTAGAGAAGCATCGGGAACGGCTGCGGAAAAAGTTTGGACTTACGCCAACGCAGCGTATTCATGAATACCTAAACACAACGTTCGCAACACCAAAGTAGTAGCGCCCTACATTGGTTCGTTCCGTACTTTTGCAGACTTGGCATCCAACGCCGACTCCCACAGTCACGGAACGTCATGGCTCGCTTGATACCCCTCGTCCTCTGTCTGGTGTTCGTTGCTTCTACTGCGGAGCTTTCCGCTCAAGGTGTGACAACAGGATCGCTAAGTGGTCTTATCACAACCCGCACAGACAAAACTATTACGAACCTCTCCGGTGCAACAGTCCGCGCCACGCACGAGCCCACTGGCGCAGTGTATGGCGCTATTGTTCGCAGCAATGGCAGGTATACGATTCGAGGTATGCGAGGCGGCGGCCCGTACACCGTTGTGGCATCATTTGTTGGCTATACGTCCGTCACACGATCAAACATCACGGTTTCCCTCGGCGAAACCGCGACACTCGATATCGAACTGGTATTGGTTTCTTCCACAACAAAGGAAATTGTGGTCACGGCCAGTACAGACGACACCTTCGACAAATCCAAAATGGGTTCCGGCAGTGTTATCAATGCGCAAACTATCTCTGCGGCACCAACTATCAATCGAAGCATTTCGGACATGGCTCGCATCAATCCGTATGCGAATCAAGTGCAGACGGCCGGGAACGACCAGCTTCAGGCAATCAGTATCGCGGGAGTGAACTCCCGATTCAACAACATCCAGATCGACGGTGCCGTAGCGAACGACATGTTCGCTCTCTCCAATTCTGGAACGTCCGGTGGTCAGGCAAACGCCAATTTCCTTTCCCTTGACGCCATCGAAGAATTGCGCGTGAATGTCTCGCCCTACGATGTTCGGCAAAGTGGATTTACAGGCGGCCTGATCAACGCCATCACCAAGGGCGGCACCAACGACTTTCGAGGTTCGGTGTTCTTCTTTGGTAGGAATGAAGATCTCGTTGGTCTTAGCCCGGACGCAAATCGCACGAAGTTTGAACAGTTCAAAGACTTTCAGTTTGGTGGCCGCATAGGTGGACCCATTATTCAGAACAAACTTTTGTTCCACATCACCGCAGAGGCCCGCCTTCGAGATCAGCCCATCCAGATTGGCATCAACGATCCGAATGCGCTCAACAATTTTCCGGTATCAACACAGACCCTCGACGAAATCATTCGCATTTCGAAGACGCAGTATGGATACGATCCGGGTACGTATACAACCTTCGTTGCTCGTAACAACTCAATCAATGTGATCGGCAGACTCGACTGGAACATCGACGAATCACATAAGATTCAGATCCGACATAACTTTACCAATGCTATCCTTGATCGCAACGTGCTGAGAACGAATATATCGTTCTCACTCTCGAGCCAGGCGAACACGTTTCAAAGTGTGAATAATCAAACCGTCTTGCAATGGAACAGCATGTTCGGTGGGAACATGGCAAATGAAATGCGCGTGTCGTACACTCAGACGAGCGACAATCGGCTTCTGTCCCCTACTCCCTTCTCGCAGATTCAAGTGACCGTTGGTTCAAACTTGAACGTCGTACTAGGTCCGGAACGTAGTTCACAAGCCAATGCGCTCGATCAGAAGCAAGTGGCGTTCACGAATGACTTCAACATCTTCCTCGACGACCACACACTCACGTTCGGCACGCACAACGAGTTGAGCTTCTTCAATAATCTGTTCATCGCAGATTATTACGGATCGTATCAGTATCCTAGCGTTGCCTCGTTTGCAGACAGCACTGCCAATTGGTATCGCGTGAGTTGGGCCAATGCAGCCGTTGCAGGATCCAACCCACGGCCGCGCGCCGCGTGGAGCATGATGCAAACCGGTTGGTATGCCATGGATGAGTGGCAAGTAGAACCAGCTCTTCGCATTACATACGGCGTACGCGTAGACGTGCCCATCATGCTCACCACTCCGTATGAAAACCCAACATTCGCACAACGGTTTGCCGGACAGAACACCAGCACTGTTCCCTCGGCACAGTTTCTTTTTTCGCCACGTGCCGGGTTCAACTGGGACGTGAGTGGAGATCGGACGTTGCAGATCCGTGGTGGAACGGGCGTCTTCACTGGTCGCGTGGCAGCTGTTTGGCTCGCCAATCAGTATTCGAATACGGGAATGGACATCTATCGTGGAGCACTTGGTGGAAGCAACTCACCCAATGTGATCGTCGATCCCGTGACGCGTGAACCCATCTCATGGAATGTCGACCCACTCAATCCTCCAAAGGCCGGAGACGCCGGATATCCCGGTACGATCTCCACTTCTGCGATCAACATTACCGACCCATCGTTCCGTATGCCGCAGGTATGGAGATCTACACTTGGCGCAGACATCAAGCTCACGAAGGGAGTGACGTTGACGGTGGAAGGGATGTATGGGAAGTTCTTGAATCAAGTAGACTTTCAGAACATCAACCTGCGTAGGTCTGGCATGCTCGTGTCGCCACTTGACGGTCGTCCCATGTATGCAGGCATATCGGCAGACTCCGTGGTCGCACGAGAGTTTACCGACGTGATTGTGATGCGAACACGCTCGGAAGGGTATCAGTATTCAACGATGGCACAAGTCTCCATGGCTGAGAACAACGACGTGATCCCTGGGATCACATCTACCCTATCGTACACGTTCGGACACACATACGATTTGAACAGCGGACAAAGCTCTACGGCTACGTCGCAGTGGGCGAATACAGATGTGGTCGATCCCAATAACGCCACCATGGCACGGAGCAATTTTGATGTGCCACATCGCATTGTGTTCAATGCAAGCTATCGGCTTCGGTGGTCTGAGGATGTATCAACCACGTTTGGTGTTTTCTACGCAGGTCAGTCAGGTCGGCCATATTCCATGTCCTACATACAGGACTACAATGGCGACGTCGCTTCCGGCGGGAACGACCTGATCTACGTACCACGCAATGAAGACTTCAACACGAAGATCGTTGTTGCCCCTGCATCGAGCACAGACTTCCGTACACCAGAGCAGATCTGGGGACAGATCATGGCGTTGATCGATGCCAATCCGGCATTGAAGGCGTATCAGGGACAGATCCTTCCGCGCAATGAACTTCGCGAGCCGTGGATCAATCAACTGGACATTCGATTCGGTCAGCGCGTAAACGTTGCAGAAAAACGCAGCCTCGAATTCACCTTGGATATTCAGAACGTCCTCAATCTCTTGAGCCCAGACTGGGGTCTGCAGCGATTCGTGAACTTCCAAAGCGCAAACATCTTTGGATTGAACACAGCAAGTGGGAAGCCGTTTGATTCGCAGGGAAAGTTGCGCATGACGTACAATGAACCGGTCACGAACGGGAGGTCGGGCATCTATATTACCGACAATTTCTACTCACGTTGGCGCATGCAACTTGGCGTGAGGTTCAATTTCTAATGAAACACAGTCTTTCCATCCTTGCCACCCTTGCCGTTGCATTCCTTGTGTTTGGTTGTTCTGAAAACACTGTGAACTTTCCTGTCCCCATTCACGCCACTGCGCGCATTGTGAATGTGACGTCCGATGTAGATACACTGACGGTGATCGTTGACTACACAACAACCGTGAAGATCCCACGCGGAGAGGCATCTCCACCCATCTCCATCTCATCCGGACGTCCTGCGCCCTTTGTGCTGATGGAAGGCGACGAGATGTTGCGACGCGATACGCTGTACTATACGTTCGGATCGGGCTCATCACTTGCCTTGTATGCAAAAGGTACGAAGACCAATACGGTAGAATTTTTGCGTGCCGTTCCGGACACGGGCATCGGCGCGTCCAACGGACTGGCCTACATACGCTTCTCGCACATGGCCACGGAACGCTCCGATGGCGAGCCCTACGTTGACATGCGCATCGGACCCAAAGACAGCATTGTCTTGGCAGGCATGGAGCCGGGTAAGACGAAGCAGTTCTCGGTCGCACCGGGCGCGTATGCGTTTACGGCGGTGCAAGAAGGAACAACAACAACAGTTGCTGCACTTCCGCAGCAACGATTCGAGGCGGGCGTTTTGTACACGATCTACTTGTACTTCGAGAACGCCACCACATTCACCCAGCCTACATTGAAGATCTTTGACAACAAGAATCCATAACACATTTGAGAGAGCACGCATGCAAAAGCAGATCACTCTGATCCTCGGACTACTCGTTCTTGCCTCGGCAACGGTGCATGCACAGGCACCTATTCCGATTGCAACGGCAAAGCAACAAGCATTTGGTTCCAAGGTCACAAAGGTGGCGGGGCGCGTCACAGCAGGCGCCGGTGTATTTCGCAATACGGCCTTCTTACAAGATGGCTCTGCCGGAATCGCGGTTTTCAACAACACCTTCCGACTCGGTGTGCAAGTAGGTGACTCCGTCGTAATCGAGAACGGGACTCTCTCGGAATTCCAAGCCACCACAGGTCAGCCAGGCACCGGCCTTACGCAACTCACAGACTCTATTCGCTTTACCGTCGTTCCTGTAAGCCGCATGGATGCTACTCCGCGCACGGTGACGATCGACCTTGTTGTGGAATCACTCGAAGCGCAACTCGTGCGTATCCGACGTGTTCGTTTTACGGAGACGGGAAGTTTTCGTGAGCGCACGTATCAAGTGATTGATCGCGACAGCAAGTCGATCGATGTTCGCATTGATGGTGGAACAGAGATTGCACGCAATGCCGTTCCAATTCCGGAAGGCGAGTTCGACATCATTGGTTTGGTGAGTCAGTTCCGTGGCACGTATCAAATTCAACCACGCTTTGTGACCGAGCTTGGCTTACCACCAATCGAAGTAGACACCGTAGCAAAGTCGCGCACCCTTGACGTTACAACGTGGAATCTTGTTTGGTTCGGTTGGCCGGACACCACCAAGGGCGTTGGGGACAAGGATCGTCAGATCAAGAGCGTGCGTCAGGCCATGGACACAATGAAGAGCGACATCTATGGCCTTCAGGAGATCACGTCCGACGCATCAGTAAAGCGCGTTGCAGATTCTATCGTTGGCAATCACGGCTACTTCTACGCCTCCGATATCCCAACCGATCAGAGAATGGCCTTCATCTACAACAAAGAAACCATCACGCCAATCAGCACGGGTCTTGCCGTGAATGGCGGATCGCAAGCGTGGGCGAGTGGACGATTCCCCTATCGCATGACATTCGACGCGACGATTGCAGGCAAGTCCAAGCGAATGGTCGTTTTCGTCATCCATGCAAAGGCAACGGATAGCGCAACTGGTATGCAGGACTATGGCAGACGCAAAACCGATGCCGAGACATTCCACGCATACTTGAACGACTTCTACAAAGACTCTGCCGTGATCGTGATTGGCGACTATAACGACGAAGTCATCAAGAGCGTCGTCGATTCCACGTTGCCATCTCCGTATCGCGTCTTCGCAAACGATGCTGCGAACTGGTCGATCCTTACCGAGCAACTCGATGCCGCCGGTGCCTCGTCCTACATTCGTGGCACAGGCTCCATGCTTGACAACATCATGGTTACCAACGAAGTACTTCCAATGGTGTATCGAACGTTCGTTGAAACGCCGAATGCATACTTGAGCTCGTACACAACCACAGTCTCAGACCACCTACCGGTGACATCGAGATTCTACGTTGATGGTACAACCGATGTGAATGACGAACGCGCTTTGACGGCGTCTTCCGTCCTTCATGTTGCGCCAAACCCCATGCAAGCACGCGGCCAGGCCGAACTCGTGATCGATCAGTATGGAAGCGTCCGCGCTACCTTAGTGAACGCACTTGGCGAAGAAGTGGCCGTTCTCATGGATGAAGTATGTGCACCACAGATCCGCCTGATGCAAATTCCTGTACAAGATCTTGCAGTTGGGATGTATTCTTTGCGTGTCCGTATAAACAACGTCTCTGTGTCGACGCCCGTCGTTATCTCGCGATAACACACGTCAGCAACGCTATCGCTGCCGTCTCTGTACGAAGTCTTTGTGCACTAATGCGCCAAGGATGCAGGGACGGCAGTTGTTGTATGAGCTCGTTCTCGCGCTCCGAGAAACCACCTTCGGGCCCTACCAACACCCACACCTCTCCAAGTACAGGCGCAGGCGCCACGCCGTTCGCATCGCCTACAACAACCAGGGCTGTGGCAGGGATCAAGGCGGAAAGGCCGTCCACGCCCATTTGTGGCAGAACAGTGGGCATCCATGTGCGCCCGCACTGCGTGAGTGCGGCCCTTGCCTTCGTTATCAGCCGTTCGTGATTCACCACCGGTCGTTGCGAGTACTCGCAGTGCAACGGAACAAAGTGTGTTGCGCCGAGTTCGACCGACTTTTCTAGAGCGAACTCGAACCGATCTCGATTGTCCATCATTCCTACGCAGACCACGATGGGGTGATCTGGAGCTGCATCCACATCACAACTGTCGATGCGTAGCTCCATACGTTCATTCTCGATGTTGATCGCGGTACAGATATACCGTGCACCTGCCCCATTCAATAGGCCCACCTGTTCGCCGATGCGAATTCGGAGTGCATACAAATGTCGCTGTGCTTCCCGTCGCGGGACGATCGTTCCAGACAATGCAGTGATCTCGTCGTCGTAGATGTAGTCCATAGGTGCCACGAAAATGCAGTATTTTTGGGGTTATGAACGACTTCTCTTGTATCGAGGTCTATCAACCTCGTCCCCGTATCGGAGCGATAAAACTCAATCGCCCGGAAGTATTGAACGCCCTCTCGTTGCAAACGATGGTAGAGCTTGTGCGTGCCTTTGAGGCCTACGATGCCGATCCGAACATTCGGTGCATTGTGTTGCATGGAAGCACAAAGGCCTTTGCGGCTGGTGCAGACATCACGGAGATGTCGGACGCCACAGCCGTGAACATGCTCGAGCGTGATCAGTTTGCCCGATGGGATCGCATTCGACAAACCAAGACGCCGGTGATTGCGGCCGTGAGTGGCTTTGCCCTTGGCGGCGGGTGTGAACTTGCGATGCTGTGCGACATGATCGTTGCCAGCGATACAGCGCAGTTCGGTCAGCCCGAGATCAACATTGGCGTCATGCCCGGCGCAGGCGGCACCCAGCGTCTCACACGAGCAGTCGGCAAAGCCCTCGCCATGGAGATCGTGCTCACCGGTCGGATGATCAGCGCCCGTCAGGCCTTGGCAGCCGGCCTCGTCAACCGCGTCGTCCCCTCCGAGATTTACCTTGAAGAAGCAATAGCCCTCGCCGAAGATGTTGCTTCAAAGGCACCGATCGCAGCACGACTTGCGAAAGAAAGTGTGTTGAAGGCGTTTAGTACCACGCTCGAAGGTGGACTCGAGTTCGAGCGCAAGAATTTCTATCTGCTGTTTGCGACCGAGGATCAGAAGGAAGGCATGACGGCATTTGTCGACAAACGCAAACCAGAATGGAAGGGCAAGTAACATGACGTTCGAGACCATCCTTTACACGATCGATCAAGGCGTTGGGACGATCACGTTGAACAGACCCGACTCGTTCAATGCAGCCAACGAGCAACTCACCACGGATCTTCTATCAGCTCTCGCCGATGCAACAACGAATCCCACAGTCCGCTGCGTTGTACTTACCGGCGCCGGAAAGGCGTTTTCATCTGGCCAAGATCTCAAAGACGCACCAACAAGTGGTTCAAAGCGAGATCTCGCAGATTCGTTGAACAGACGGTACAATCCGATCATCCGCGCTATGCGTGCAATGCCGAAGCCTATCATCGCAGGCATCAACGGAGTTGCTGCGGGTGCAGGACTGAGTCTCGCGCTTGCAGCTGATATACGCATCATGAGTTCTGCCGCCCGACTTGTGGAGGCATTCATTGCGATTGCGCTTATTCCTGACTCAGGTGCCACCTATTTCTATCCTCGTATGTTGGGCTACGCAAAGGCCTTTGAGTTCGCAACGCTGAATAAACCGATTACGGCAGACGAGGCACTGCACCTGGGCATGGTGTCTATGGTGGTAGCACCGAAGGCCTTCCCTGCCGCCCTTGCCGCCTTTGCCCAACAGTATGCGCAAGGACCAACCCAATCGTATGGATTCGTCAAACAGTTACTGCAACAAGGCATGACGTCCACGCTCGACGAGATGCTCGAGCAGGAGGTTGTGTATCAACAACGCGCAGGTGATTCTGCAGACTATCGCGAAGGCGTGACGGCCTTTCTCGAAAAACGCTCACCGACATTTACCGGGTCCTAAATGGCAAAGTCAAGACCAACGCTCTTTGAGCAGATCAAAGACGTCGATAGGAGTAGCGAGAAGGCCGGCTTGAGCACATCGCCCGTTCTTCGATGGGTGATCATTGGAGTCGCCGTGATTGGTGTTGGTTTCTTTCTTCCGGGACGTAGCGGCGAAACGCACAGATTGGCCTCTGATAATTCGCTCCTTGGTACCATGTGGAACGACGAAACCGTTGTGTCCGACTTCACGTTTCCGGTCACGAAGGCCGAAGCGCAGTTGGCGGCCGAACGAGATGCAGCAAGAAAGTCTACACCGTGGGTATTCACAATCGATTTTTCACAAGAGGCTCGATCTGTTGGATTGATGCAGTCCGTGATACGCGACATCGATCAGAACGCGGCCAATGCGGCCATCCCTCGCGAGATCAAAGACGGCATCGCCGGAGCCACCGCCACGTCACGTCGTGCGCTTTCGCAGATGCTCTCATCACGCGGCATGGAGCTTGTTCGCAAGGTCTATCTACGTGGCCCCATGAACATGCATGCCTCGTTGGCGCCCACCGGTGTGATCGTCCTTCACGTTGATCCTAAAACTGAACGTCTTCTTTCTACAACGGATGTTATCGACACATCGGGAATTTCACAAGCGGCCACTACCGGTGCGTCCAATCTTCCTGACGATGTACGCGGAGTTGCCATTTCGCTCATACGATATGTATGCAAGCCTCAGTATCTCTATTCGGAAGCACTTACTGAGCGCGCTCGTGATGGAGCCGGATATTCAGTTCCGCAGACGATCGAGATCGTGCACCAGGGAGATATCATTGTGCGCAAGGGTACGAAAGTAGACCAGCGCACGATCGATAAACTCAAGTCGTACCGAGACGCGCAGTTCCTCCGAAGCGACTCACGATTTTCCTTCTTCGTTGTACTTGGCAGCATTGGCCATGCTACGGTGATCATTGCGATTCTGCTGCTGTACTTGTATTTCCTACGGCGAACGTCGTATGAGTCAAACACACAACTTGCATCGTTGCTTTCACTTCCGGTGATCACAGCCGGCATGGCGTGGCTGAGTGTTGGGATTCCAACAAAACTCCCACTTGAATATGCCGTGATCGTCCCCGCCTTTGCAATGTTGATCAGCGTTCTCTACGAGGCTCGCACAGCGTTCATCTGTACACTGGTCATGGCTACCACTGTATCCGGTGTGCGCGGGAATGACTATAGCATCGGGTTGATCTTGTTGATTGCCGGGATGTTCGGCGCCTACACCGTGAATAACATTCAAAAGCGAACGCAGATCTTCACGAGCATTCTTGCAGTATTTGGTGGGTTCACGATCACGATTCTTTCCATCGATCTTGAACGTGCAACTGCCGGTTCTATGATCCTTGAGAAGCTGATCCTCGCAAGTGTGAACAGCGTTATCTCTCCGCTGATCGCCTTTGGGGTGATCTTACTCATGGAGAAGCTCTTCAATGTTGCAACGGACCTACGACTTGAAGAATTCGACGACCTCAATCACCCGCTCATCAAACAACTCAACGAACGAGCACCAGGCACCTATCAGCATACACTGTCGGTGGCGAGATTGAGCGAGGCCGCGGCTCGTGCGATCGATGCCAATGCGCTACTGGCAAAAGTTGGCGCACTGTATCACGACGTAGGTAAGCTCGAGAAGTCGGAGTACTTCGTCGAAAATCAGATCGACATCGACAACAAGCACGACAAACTTCCTCCGAAGAAAAGTGCCTCCATTATCCGTCAGCATGTGCAGGACGGAATTGATCTCGCTCGCGAATATGGGCTGCCCGAGCGCATCGTGAAGTTCGTCCCGATGCACCACGGCACCATCCTCATTAAGCACTTCTATGCAAAGGCGCTCGACGAGTCGCTTCTGAAAGACGCCGTGATCGACGAGGCCGACTATCGCTATCCGGGGCCACGTCCAGACTCCAAGGAAGCCGCTATCGTGATGCTCGCAGATGCGAGCGAAGCACTCTCGCGGGTTTTGGAAAAAGGACAACGCGAAGACCTCGAAGCAGCCGTCGAGAAGATCATTGTCGACCGCTACACGGACGGCCAGCTCAGCAATACCGATCTTACGATGAACGACCTTGATCGCATCAAGGATTCCTTCGTACGCAACTTGCTGGGTAGCACCCACCAACGCATTCGTTACAAAGAAATTCACGAGCCGATCGAACCATCGCCATTGTCATGACCGACCACGCTGCTGCTGAACTTCCACAAGCGTTGCGTAGAGACGTGATGCAGTTTTTGCAGTATATACGCTTGGAGCGTGGACTTGCCGAAACAACCATCGCCTCCTATACCCACGATGTGGAACTCTATGCTCAGTTTCTTGCGTCGAAACAGATCACGTTGTTTGCCGATGCCTCGCTTACGAGTGCGCGCATGTTCTTTCATGCGCTCACAGACGCCGGTCTAACTGGCAGTTCACGCGCTCGCTACCTGTCCTCCATCAAACACCTTCACAGGTATCTCGTTGCCACAGGTCGCGCAACCGTGAACATTACGGATGCAATGGAATTGCCGACGTCGAAACGTCATCTACCGGACGCGCTTTCTGTTGCAGAAATGCAACGCCTCCTTGATGTGATAGACGTGAGTACACCGTATGGTGTGCGCGACCGAGCCATGCTCGAAACCATGTATGCATGTGGGCTTCGAGTGTCGGAGGCAACAACGCTCCGTCAGCGCGACATCCTTGCCGATGTCGAGATCATTCGTGTGTTCGGCAAGGGCAGTAAAGAACGCATCGTACCGATTGGCGCATCGGCACTGCAGTGGATCCACACGTATCAAACAACTGCGCGTTCACACCTTGTTACGTCTACGAATAACGACGACGTGCTCTTCTTGAGCAGACGTGGCACAGGCCTTTCGCGGATGGCCGTGTGGAAGATCATCGATCAGGCTGCAAAGGCGGCTCTCCTTTCGCAGCATGTGCATCCGCATATGTTCCGGCACTCGTTTGCCACGCATCTACTCGAAGGTGGCGCAGACCTGCGAGCTGTGCAGGAGATGCTGGGTCATGCAGACATCTCAACAACACAGATCTACACCCACATCGATCGCAACTACGTGAAGGAAGTTCACACCCTATTTCATCCACGAGCATGAATCGACTAACCCTCACCCTATCGGTAATCGTCCTCTTCGCAGCGGCAACAATAGCCTGGGCTGGAACAGATGGCGTGAAGCCAGGCATCGACAACGTGATCGATACAGACTTTCATCTCCTTCGTAACAAGCGCATCACGCTTGTATCACATGCGGCAGCCAGGACGAGAGGCGGTAGGACGACGGCAGACGTTCTGTCGAGTCGTTCAGACCTCCACCTTCAACGCATCCTCGCACCCGAGCACGGCTTCTACGGCGTTGTCCCGGCCGGAGAGAGTGTGAGTACCGACAGCGTCCACGGTCTGCCTGTGTTCTCGCTCTACGGTACGTCGCGCAGACCAGACAGGTCTATGCTCGACAGTACAGACGTGGTGGTGATCGATATGCAAGACATTGGCGTTCGTTCGTACACCTACATCAGCACAATGACGGAAGTGATGGATGCCTGCGGAGAATACGGCGTACCCGTGATAGTCCTTGATAGACCCAATCCACTTGGCGGCATGATCGTAGATGGTATGATTCCGGATGATTCCGTTCGCAACTTCATTTGCAGACTCCCCATTCCGTATGTCCATGGTTGCACGATGGGCGAACTCGCGACGATGCTCAACGGCGAACGGTGGATCAATCACCCGTGTTCGCTTACCGTCGTGAAATGCAAACGTTGGAGACGGAGCGTGACGTGGGAAGAGCTCGATCTTCCATGGTATCCAACATCGCCAAACATTCCTAGTGTTGCTGCGATACGTGGATATGCTACGCTCGGGCTTCTTGGTGAGCTCGGCATGTGTTCGATCGGCATCGGCACAGCTTCTCCGTTCACCGTGCTTGGTGCGCCTGATATGCCGAACGATTCCATCCTACCTCGCCGCCTCGCACACTATGGCATCACCTTGATGAATGCACGATTTATGCCAGCCACAGGTAAGTATGCAAAGGTGGTTTGTACAGGTTGGTATTATGCGGTGACGCAGCCAGAGCGATGGCGACCGTTTCTTGCGGCGCTCACGATCATCGAGCGACTACAAGTGCTCCAACCGCAGTACATCGCGGATTCGATTGCAACAACAAAGAACGGTCGCATGTTTGTTAAGGCCACCGGAGGTCCGTCCATATTGACGGCCATCATCGATCATGCACCGTGGGAGCAGCAAGAAGGCCTAGCTGTGCGGGGTGTGGCGGCATTCGTGCGAATGCGAGAGAAATATCTTTTGTATCCGTGATCAGTCGTTGCCGGGAGTGACCGTTGAACGTAAGACGTGCGAACGTTTCATAACACCGACGCCAACACTCAAACGTCGCGTGAGTGGGTCTTCCCCATCGAAGAACACATGATCTCCCTCTACGACCATTCCCGAGGAGCCACCACCGTCGAGATTCATGGCGTTGTAGCATCCAACGAGCTTCATGATCTGAGCCATTTGCTGAAGTGTTGCTCCAGTCACATGCTTATCGTGCTGCGTTGTTTCTACAGCAACTAAGAAAATGTGTGCACCACTTTTATCAGTTCCAATCGCCGTTCGTGCGAGATTCTGTTGAATGAAACGCTTGCCGGTGGATCCTTCTCGCTCTGCTTCATGTTTTGCAACACCGTTGCGTACGAGTCTGGGCGTACCGCTCACGGCATTCATGAATTTCACGGATCGGTTGACGTTTGTTGCATACGTAAGGACCAACGTATCACCCGGGATGATCGTAGCTCTCTGCATCGTACTGCGAGGGACAGAGGCAATGCATCCTCGCAAAGGAACATCTACAGTGCCGGTGTCTACCGAGATCACTTGGCATGGTATCGGCTGATTTACTGATGGCGGACGCAGGTATCGCATGCGAATCTTTATCATGGGATATTCAACGTTCACTTCTCGTTGGGCTTGCAAGATCTCTCGTTTGAATTGTTCCTGACTTAAAGCCGCTTCTGTTGAGTCACCTGCCGTGAAGACCGTGTCTTTGAGCGCCTCTACAAAGGCACGCTCCATGAACGTTGTTTCGATATGTGGAATCGTCTTCCCGGCAAATGCATTGTAGATCACGGCTGTTGTGCTGTCTTGCCGACGGTTCACACTGGAAACGATCCATGATTGTGTGCGAGCAGAAAGTGATGCCGCTAGTCGAAACGAATCGATCGTCATTGCGCCGTTGGTCTCGAAGAACGCACTAGACCATTTCTTGTACGTATTCATTTCAACGAACTCGCCATCAATCATCAACGGACCTATTGCAGTGTTGCGATAAGCTCTCCAGAAATTGCCATTCACAAGTCCAAGTACGGCGTAGTTCGACGTGGAATCGCAACGATGCGCCATGTCTTTGATACGCTCCAGTCCATCGTGGAGATCATTGCCTTTAACAAGGCGTAACGCATTACTCTGCACCGTGCGATCCATGGAGATCACATGAATGCGTACCGGACTTGTCCCGTTACTCGTGTACTGAATGTACCGAACGCCGAGTGTAAGATCCCGTTCCTTTGTGACGACGATTCCTGTGAGTGGCACGATACGCGCGCGGCGCTTCTTCCTCCCCTTTCCACCCTTCGTCGCCTTCTTGGGCTTGGCAGACATGGATCTTTGGGCAGACCTGAATGTCTTCGCAGTCTTAGATGTTTTTTGCGTGGTGAGCGTTTTCTTCTTCGTCGCACGATGCTTTTGGCGCGCCTCCGTAGTGCCTACGAGGAGGAGCAAGATCAGAATGGCAACAAGGGTGCGAAGGAGGGCGGCAGCGATATGATGGAGCGGTCGGAGCATTCCTTCAAATTTAGGACTCCTTGGCTCGGCAGCCAACGGAAAGGGCCGTGTTCTTCTTTGTAGTTTTGCACCATTGTTTCTCACAAGCGCACCAACACCCATGAACGACGTCGTCCTTGTAGAATTACGCGATGGCTATGCGATCCTTACGATCAACCGTCCTGAGAAGCTCAATGCTATCAACATGGATGTGTTGGAGTTGCTCGAGCGAGCTGTTCGCGCCTTAGAATCCAATACTTCTGTGCGATGCATTGTGGTCACAGGTGCCGGAGAGAAGGCTTTTGTTGCAGGTGCAGATATCGCACAGCTACATGAGCAGGACGCACATTCTGGTAGACTCTTCGCCGAATTCGGTCAGCGAGTTTTTAATGCCATCGAACGTTCCGGCAAACCCTACATCGCGGCTGTGAATGGATTTGCCCTTGGTGGAGGTTGCGAACTTGCCATGGCCTGTCACATGCGATTTGCCTCAGAAAACGCAAAGTTCGGTCAGCCAGAGATCAATCTTGGCATCATCCCCGGCTATGGTGGAACGCAACGACTTCCCAGGCTGATCGGTGCTCCGAAGGCTCTGGAACTAATTCTGGGCGGTGGCATGATCTCTGCGGCAGAGGCCAAAGAGCTGCGCCTCGTGAACGCCGTGTATCCGCAAGCGGAACTCATGACTGCGGTCGAATCGTTGGCGCAGAACCTTGCCACCAAGGCGCCTCTGGCGCTTCATGCGTGCCTAGAAGCCGTTCGCCTGGCCACTGATACCGCGCTTCTCGAGGGCCTTCATGCAGAGGCGAGCATTTTTGGGCGCGTGTGTGGTTCTGAGGATTTCAAAGAAGGAACGCAGGCATTTCTTGAAAAACGCGCTGCTCAGTTTAACGGACAATAGCGCGTGGTTACGCTAACAGACCTATTCTACAACGTCCTCGTTGTGCCTCTCCTTGCAGTGTGGCTGTGGAGCAGCAGAATACTTGGCGGCAAGCTTCGCATGCGTGCACAGGACGAACACTTGGCCTTTGCGACGGCCTCACATGTTCAATTGCTGGGTCTGCGTTGTTGGTTTCACGCCGCATCGATGGGTGAGTTCGAACAGTGCATTCCAGTGATCACTGCTGTGCGCGAGAAGATCCCGAATGCGGTGATCATCGCCACGTTCACTTCGCCATCGGGATATCGACATGTTCAACGCATGAACATCGCAGACGTGGTCCTTTATCTCCCGATAGATTCTAAGCGCAATGCGCGTCGGTTCTTTGATGCACTCCATCCGGATGTTGGCGTGATTGTCCGCTATGACCTGTGGCGCAACCATGCGCGTGAAGCACGAAGACGCCACGTGCCCGTGCATGTGATCGATGCTACTGTTCCGGCTATGACAAGGTATAGATCGTTGCGCAGCTGGATCTCGGCATTGTATCGCTCCGTCACATCTGTTACCGCCATGACACCTGGCGATGCAGAGCAACTCGCAACGCTCATGCATCGCAGTATTCCGTACATGCCAGACACTCGATATGATCGCATACTACAGCGCATATCGAATCCAGATCCCGCGATTCTGGCATTGCAGCGACCTGACAAGATCACCGTTATCCTCGGCAGTTCGTGGCCCGACGATGAAGATGTTTTCCTTGCCGCCTTCCAACACCTTGCTGATCCACGGATGCGCTGCATCATCGTTCCGCACGAACCTACACCGGCACACATCCATCGTTTACGATCGAAGCTGAATGCGACGCTACTGTCGGAGGTGGTAGACCCTTCCATAACGGAACACATCATCGTCGACTCTGTAGGTTCGCTTTTGTCGTTGTATGCAATTGCCGATGCGGCGTTTGTTGGCGGTGGCTTTGGTTCGGGCGTGCACTCATTGGCGGAGCCTGCCGGATACGGACTGGCCTTGGCTTGCGGACCACACGTGCAGCGCTCTCGAGATGCCACAGCACTCTTATCTGTCGGCGCACTCAGCATGATCAGCACCCAAGCGAATGTCACTCAATGGCTACGTACCGTAGTCCTTGAGCCAATTGCAAGAAAACAATTCGGAGATCGCGCACGAACAATGATCACTTCTCAAGCCGGCTCATCGCACCGATGCGCCGCACTCATCATAGACTCGATCGCCTAACGAACGATGCTAATTCGCGTAGACTCTACACGAGCACCAACGGTACATCGAACAGTGTACATGCCAGACTCAAGAGCGCCAAGTGCAAGTGTAAGGCCACCAGAATGCAACGTCTCTTGGGAAACAGCGGTGGAGATGACGCTCGCACCACGCATGTCGATAACATCGAGGCGACACTCTTCGCTTCCCTCCAACGCCCAAAGAATGTGTATCTCCTTCGAAGCCGGATTTGGTGCAACACGAAGCGGTCCCGATTCCGATGAACGTTCAAGGACACCAACTGTTCGTGGCGGTGTAAGCTTCAGGATCATCGGTGTAAGATCGTCGATACTAATGTAAACCGAGCCGTCGTGGTGGAGGGCGACGCCTACGGGTCGAGCCCACGTCTGCTTGGCGATAGAGTCGGTCATAAATCCGGTGCAGAAATCTCGCGCAATATTAGCAACCGTATCAGCATCTGAGTCGAACTCTAAGAAAACAACCTTATAGCCAGCTGCCGGTGTGCGGTTCCACGAACCACGAAGCACCACAAAAGCACCGTTGGCATACTCCGGCAAAAAACCCGTTGGAGAGAATTCCATGGCCATAGGTGCTGTGTGAGCAGTGATAAGGGCGGCGGGGGGCACCATGGACTCAAAGAGGACAGTGTCTGCCTTTGTCATTGGGAGAATATCGCGATAGTCCGGGTTCGAGAAATCGAGCCAATTCTTGTAGTGATACGAGAATGGATATCCGTAGAAACCGTTCTCTCGAATGATATCGATCCACTCGGGTGGTACGTTGTCACCTTGCAGGTCACTTCCATTATTGTTCGCCCACAACGCGCCCGTGCGTGGGTGTAAGGTCATGCCTACGGCGTTGCGAATACCGGTGGCATAAACACGACGGTTGGTGCCATTCAGGTCGTAACGTTCGATCATAGCCCTCTGCAACTTCCCGCTCTCGGCCTCTCGGTCTGCATTCCCACTACTGCCAACGCTTATGTAGAAGGCCTTGTGCACAGAATCGATTACGAGAGTTCTGGTACCATGTCTGCCACCACTCCAGTTGGGAAGTACCGTTCTGTTGATTGCCACTCGGCGATCATCCCACTTCAAGTCCCGATTGGCATCAACGAGGGCAACAACTCCAGATTGCTGACACACAAACATGGTGTCGCGCCAGAAGCGCACGTCATGTCCGGTTGAAAAACCAATTGCAGCTACAACGGCAGTATCGGCAACACCGTCTCGGTCACGATCCGGCAACGCCAGTACATTCTGTGCGTTCATGTTCGCTATATAGAGAATGCTGTCCGGACCCCATGCCATAAAGCGAGGCTTGTTCAACGCGGTGCCTGCATAGAACACGGTTGCTGTCCATCCTTCGGGGATGTTCACATCATGCGTCGTTTGCATACCCGGTGCATTTTTCCACGCTGGAGGTATAGCGATTCTTGTGCGGACGAGTCCAGTTGTCACCATAGGAGTCAACGGAATAGTTCCTGGACTCACTTCTTGGGCGACAACAGCACCGACGCTTATAATGACAACTGCGAGTTGTACTGCCAAATTCTTCATTCGCTCATTCCTTCCGTAAACAAAGCATCCCCCTCTTGCAGTACGCTAGAGGGGGATGCGAATTTAGAGAGCCTGTTGGCTTTAGCGAACGATGAGAAGCTTCTGCGGCTCACTGGTGAACGGACCGCTTACAACTTGGTAGTAGTAAACGCCGGCTGGCAGTGTGCTCACATCGATGGACAGTTCATACGAACCAGCAGCTTGCGGCTGATCGATGATATCCATAACCTTCGTACCGTTGCTGTTGTAGAGTACGATCATCGTCTGAGCGTTCAGACCGATCGAATAGCTAATCACTGTTGTACCGCTTACTGGATTTGGCGAGATCGGGCCTACCGAATACGTCGTCGTTCCAACATCTACGATACGCAGTTGCTTAGCACAGTCAAGGATCACCGTCACTTTACCTGGCTCGTTGTTGAATACAACAAACTTCTTGTTGTTACCATCTTGGTCAGGAGCGATGGCGATATACATTTCAGGCGTGATCACACTTTCTTGAACCTTACCAAGGAATGCATCAAAGACGATCGTGAAGAGCGGCTTTACACCATCAGGCATAAGTGCAGGAGCACCTGGGCCAGCTGTGAAGTCCAGCTCGAGGAAGCCTTCTGTTGGTGTGCCTGTCACAGTCCATCCTTGCGTCAGCGTACCATCCGTGATCATCGTTGGACGAGCCTTTAGAATCGACTTGTCATACGAGATACGAATACGGAACTGACGTACAGCACCAACATCAATGCCCTGTGGAGCAGCCTTGAGTTCAACAGGAACGTTCACTGAAGCGCCAACATTCACTTGATGACCTCTACCTACGAAGTCGGTTGTTTCCAGATAGATACCTTCGCCGGTTAAATAGGCCGTGTCTGTGATTTCTGGAGTGCCTTCTACGCTGAACGGAATCGAAGCCAGGAATGGCGAACCTGTACGATCTAGAAGGCGACCATTCAAGTTCTGACCAGCGCTCTTTTTGGAGACGAAGTCAGGCGTGAAGCGCACACGCAATACTGCGGTTCCATTTGCAGGAACGTCAATGTATGACGTAGACGGCGACACGATCTCATACTTGAGGTTGTCTGGTCCTTCGAGCGCACCGATGTTGATACGGATAGCAGCAGCGAAGCCATTCGTGACACGTACATCCTTTTCGATGGAGTTGAACACGAATTGCTCGAACGACTGATCTTGTGCTGTGATAGAACCCTTGATGTCGGCCTCACCGCGGAGCAGTGGAGTTGGATTCTCAGGTGCATCATCACCAACGATGTATGGACACTCATGGAGACCGGCTGCCTTTGGATCAAAGATTACCGGTACTTGCAATGCTTCACCACCAACGAGTTCAATCGGGTTCGTCATCGATGGAGCGTTAGTCCAACTAGGATCGATGCTGAAGTGAACTGCCTTGGGATTGCTTTGATCGACGGCGATCGAAGTGATCGTGAGCTTCATGGATCCCTTCGTGTCGGACGTCAGAGCGTTCGACAGCGATGGGTGTTGGTTCGTGATCGTCACTATGCCAGTTGCCTTGCCAGTTGCCTTATCGCCAACCGTGTAGATTACCGGATTGCCCTGTGCATCACGTGTCCAATCGTATCCTGTTGCAACAACGTGTGGCTGACGAGCAGTACCCTTTGCATCAGACTGTGCCTCGTTTTTCTCAACACCGCTAGATTCAGAGTAGACTACGATTGAATAGTCATACATGCGTTCTGCGTCACGAGTGGCTGCCACTTCCGTTGGAGTGAAGATGACGTTGAATGAGTATAGCGTAGCGTTCGCTTGAATTTCATCAGGAACATTGCCACCCTGGCTCATAAGCGTTGGTCCAAGCGTGAAGTACTTCGCGTCTGCGCCTTCGATGGCGATTCGCTTGATCATCACAGACTTGTTGCCTTCGTTTTTCAGTGTTGCCGGCCTTGTGTAGTTGTTGATGCCCTTTCCAACTTGCCACGTGTCGATAACACGCTCGTCAATGGAAGGTGCAAAAACGAACAAGTTTGCAACAACACCTTCGCCTACCCAAACCGAGTTCGACTTGATCTTCTTTGCAGAAGAATAGAACAGAACGTCGAGCCTATGTGCATTGGCTTCGCCCTGTGGCATATAGGTTACGAAGAACGTGTGTTTCTCACCCTTCTTGATGGTAAGCGGAAGCACTTCATCAAGGTTGCGGATACCAGAGAAATACTGACCTTGTGCGTTCTTGTAGTTCGCTACTGCTGCCTTGTCGTAACCAGTTACAACGAGATCAACCTGACCACGGTTTTCGATCACAACTGCCTTTTCAAAGGAACTGGCAATCGGGAGACGGCCCCAATTTTGATCATAGACGTAGATCGAAGGCTCATCGCCGCGAATCTTGAGTTCTGTCGTCACTTGATCGTAACACTCAAGCTTTGCGATCACTGTGTCGATCTTTTGCTCAGTGGTTGTGATCAGAGCGCAAACATTCACATCCTTTGACTCGCCAGGGCCTAGCATGAATGTGCTTGGCTCAAAAGAGAACGTGGTTGGGAATCGTTTTGCGATAAGCTGACGTACGTTCAACGGACGGTCAGCGCTTTTGTTCGTGAACGTTATCGTGCGACATGTTTTTGCATCAACTGGAGCTACACCGAAGTCGATCGATGCTGGATCCCACGCGAGCTTGTCGGCTGTGTAGGTGTATTCCTTCTCGACGTACTTACCGGAGCGCGAGACGACGCGAATGATACCACGAGCGTCCTTCGTAGGATCGATAACATTCACTTGGAAGTTCACGACCTTGTCGCCGGAATTGAAGTTTTCATCTTCTACGAGAACGTAGTTCGTGAGTTCTTCTGCATACACCGCGAAGATCGAACCGCATGTTGTGTTCTCAGGAAGGATCTTTCCAACGCCCTTTACATTGCCGCAAATGATCTGCTCGACAACGCTCAGCGAATCGTCACATGGAATCGCGAGATCGATAGCAACTGGCGTACCATAGGCACGACCCATTGCCATACCGTCCAACGAACCATAATTCCAAGCAGCCCAACGGACATTTTCACTTATTGACTCAACAACGTGATCGCCAGCGCCGATTGGCATGCGGATCTGTGCATATGGCGTTCCTGCTATTGGACGGAGTGAACCTCCTGCGATCGAAGCAAGTGGCCTACCGTCAACTTTGATCTTCGATACGTCTACCATGCGGAAGGCGATATTGAAGAAGTTGTCCATTCCTTCTGGAGCGTAGAACACACCATAGTTTACCCAACGGTCCGTAGAAGGAACGTATTCCAACATTGGCATACCAGCTTCAACTGTTGGGTGCCCCTGCGGTGTTTCGCCGTTCTTTCCGTCGCGGTCCTTACCAATAGCCACCGGAGGAATGACGTTTGCCCATGACTTACCATACAGACCGCAGAGTGCTGGTTTCGATGTCCTCCAAGCTGCTGCCGTCTCTTGTGTTGCAATAATGAACGACTCGCCCTTACGGAGAGTACGGTGATTCTTTAATGTGCCGTCAGCACGGATCTCGGAGAGCACGGTACCATCTTCAAGCGAGTTGAAGCGGATAACGTCACCCTTATCGTCGTCGATACCAATAGCTCCACCTTGTCCGTTCAAGTTACCCACTGTACGGCGTGGTGTATACATGGAAGGAACGGTCACGAATTCTGTTCCGGCCATTTCCGTTGGCAACATTGCGTCGTGCACGTTGTTACGGACAAAGTGTGCCTCAACTCCTCCGAAGCCCGTTGGAGGGAGTAGGTCCGGGAATCGCATGATGGCCACCTTCGTGTGACCGGAAACAACGCCAACCGGCTTGCTGGCCCTAATCACCGTACCAGAGAGGTCCGTTGTGAATTCCTTCGTGAGCGGCTCGTCAATCTTGCCTTTAATGATAAAGACTTGCCCCTTCATGAGCTCTATAGTGCCAGTCTTACCAGCAGGAACGGAAGGATAGTCAGGACCGCCTTCTGTTTCCCACGTTGGCGTAAAGTTCACAACTGTGTTGTCCTTGTCGGCGATCACGATGATCTGGCCTGGACGGTAGCGGAACTCTGTCTTGCCATAGCGGTCATTGTAGAAGTTCATCGTCGAATACAGTTTGCCCCATGCCTCTACAGGCAGGTGGCGAGCTAGTTCGCCGTTCCCCGTCCATGATTGATACGTGGAAACTGAAATCGGACGACCCGCTGTTACCTCGAGGCCATAGCCCTTGATAACATGTGACGTCGTTGATTCATTTCCGTCCGAGCTCGGCATCATGAATGCACGAGGGATCGGAACCTTGATTACTTGGTTCGGATTGACCGTATAGGTCTTGTGGATCTTCGTTCCGATGTCATTTTGAGCTGCACTCGTGCGAACACGAACAGTCGTCTTGACCTTCGAAGAGATGAAGAGCAACATTGGATTTGGCAACGGCTCTTCTGATGCACCAGCCCACACCTGTGGGAAAGCAACGACGTACTTGCGACCTTCGACAAGGCCCATCGTGCCCTTGCGTTCAGTCACATCCTGTGCTGACAACACCCCGAGTGCTGTCACCAAGGTCAATAGAAATACGCCGATGAATCGGCGGCTAGAGGAAGCAATCCGCATTGCGAGATCTCCCGAAGTGGTAGGGTAAGGATTGAACGTTTTCATTTTTGAATTCTTCATTGTTCGGAGCCTTTCAGCACGCATTCGTCCCTTTTATGTAAAAATAGCAGGAATTTACATTTATGCAAATTTCCGACGCTTTTACATGGTCTACTGGTTTCCTAAGAGAGAATAACACGTAGCTGTTAAAAAGGTTACACAGATGACCAACGTTTCTTTTGCACACCAATCCAAGCATTTACTCTTGGTTCTAGTGGCAACATCGTCAGGGCCAAAAAGGATCCGACAAGCACGTCAACACCGTAGTGATAACGTAGGTAAACGGTAGAAAAAATGAGTGAGCCCCCGACGACGGTAAAAAACCACCGAAATCTAGATTTCAACTGGAATGCAAAGAGGATATTGACCAACGTCATCATCGTATGGCCACTTGGCATACAGTCCCGGTTCACGAACAGCTCAGGATTGGCCATATTCCGGGCAACTCCCCCGCCAACATCAATAATGTCTCGAAGCCACGGGGTAAGGAGCAGGCCTGGCAGATCGACGTCCAAGGTGTGGAAATTGTGGAGGGTAAAGCGTGGCCCGATAGCCGGCATAATGAAATACAGCAGGTAGGAGATGTAATAACAGAATGTAATTCCCCGAGCAAACATGTCAAGATTCACCTTTTCACCTTTCCGCCACCATTCCCATGCCTGCATAATCGGCATAAGGTAGAAGAGGAAGTAGCAAAGTTGAAGGTATTCCGTGAGGGCGGGGAATGAGAACCGTTCGAGCCACGTGGTTGGGTCGGTGCCGAACAGCCAGCGATCTGCCGCAATGAACTCTGCGTCGTAATCGACATGGTGAACGACGTGGACGAAGACATGCGTCTGGTCGTACATCAAGTAGATGACTGGTATAACGTAGAAGTAGCGTAAGGCGGAAAAGAGTGGATTTCCGGTGATCGAGGCCATAAGGACGACCGTCATGATCATCAGTCCAATCATCGCGTCTTGCACGATCACGCTCGAGGCGTTCGCCACATCCCGATAATAGACGAGCGAGAGCAAGGAGTAAACAACCATGATGACTGCCGTGTAGACGTCGATGGCATTGATCGAGGATCGAAGTTTGATCCATACATGCCGAGATGCCTCTGAAGCTCCTTGGAAGATGTCGTTACTACTCACGTTCGAACCTGTTGTAAACCGGTAAAGAGCGCCACCATTTCTTGGACGGTGAGTTCCTCGGCACGACGTTTTTCGATATCGATGGCAGCCGTGAATGGGATGCACGACCGGGCCGACCGTCCCAAGTGCTGCGTACAATAGTGGTCCAGCGAATTCACGAGGACTTTACGTCGCTGCGAGAACGTTGCCCGAACGAATGGCATGAGGTCTGCCATGGAAACACCAAATCGATCGGTCTCGTCGAGATCGAATCGTACAACGCTCGAGGTAACGTCCGGCCGTGGGAAGAAACTGCCAGGTTTGACGTGATACATCAGTCGCGCACTTCCAGCCAGCGTCGTGGCCACCGTCAGTATGCCGTATTCTTTGGTGCCCCGCTCTGCCACAAGTCTCCGCGCCACCTCACGTTGCATCATGATTACCGCCCTCCCTACCACCTTGCGAACCTCGAAGAGTCGAAAAAGAATGTCGCTCGTGATGGCATAGGGGATATTGCCGATCACTTTGCATGAAGCACGGTCTGTAGCGCCGAACACGCCGGAAAGGTCGAGCGCCAAGAAGTCTGCCTGAACGAAGTCTACGCGTGGGTTTCCTGCCCACGGCAACGTGCGGCAATGGTCGATGGCGCGCTGGTCAAGATCGACGGCCACAATACGCGCGGCAGCAGATGCAACGAGCCGTTGGGTGAGCATCCCCTTGCCCGGACCGATCTCTACGACCACGTCTCCGGGTTTGATCTCAAGCGCCGCAACGATCTTGTCGGCCGTACCCGGATCCGTCAGGAAGTTTTGACTAAAACGTTTACTGGGGGCAAATCCGCTCATGGCGAGGCGAGCTCCGCGAAAGCCTCGGCGAACCGTGCCCACGTGGTTGGCAAGTCTTCACTCACCACTTTCACGTCGGCCAAGACTGGCATGAAATTCGTATCCCCGTTCCAGCGCGGAACAGTGTGAAAGTGCAGATGGTCGGGCACACCCGCGCCTGCAGGCCTTCCAAGATTCGCGCCCACGTTCATCCCCTGCGGGGCCAAGACGCGCTGTGTAACGCGTACCGACAGTTGCAGTACCGACATGAGGGAGGATGCTATCGCAGGGTCCAGGGTGGCAAGGTCGGCGTGATGAATGGTAGGAGAAATCAAAAGATGACCCGCATTGTAGGGGAACCGATTCATCACAACGAAACAGTGCTCAAAACGAGCCACCACGAGGGTCTCGTACGTAATCTCTGGAGTGGCTGCACAGGCACAGAGAAAGCAGCCTTGCCCGTTGCGTTGGTCGGCCGTTCCGATGTACGCCGACCTCCAAGGTGACCAAAGTCGGTCCATCACTACCTCCCAAAAACGACAATGCCCGCTAGAGAGCGGGCATTGTCGAAAAAAGTCGAGAATCAGCTCTTACAATGCGAAACGAAGGTCAACTCCAGCCTGGATGGCATTGATGCGGAGATTGTTCGATGCGGACACTTCGGTGATACCAAAGTTGTAGTACATACAAGGTACGAGTAGCAACTTGCCGATTGGCATTTCATACTGGACACCAGCCTTGATCGCCAAGCGAATACCTGATTTGTCAGGTATGTTATCCTCTGCTGTGATGATGCCCCGGTTGTTGTTGATGTACTTGAATTTGTTGTCTGGATAAAGCGATGGATCAAATTGGGCGTTTAAAGGTTCGATCAATTCCATGCGTTGTTGACGGCTAACAGCAACCGGAACACCAATCGTTGGCCCGATCACCACACCAAAATTCGAATTGAACAGATTCAATTTGTAAATGGCCTCAAGGTCGATCGTGCTGTACTTGATCTCTGCAACGTGGCGCACCGTGGAATACACAATAGATCCATTGGTCTGGTCGATTGACGGTAGCCGATCACCCGGCTTCTCGTAGTATGCAGGCATGTAGTTATACACTACGCGTGCGATGATCGAAGACTTGCTCTCCGATGGCTTGCCGAGCATGTACTCTGCACTGACGCCCAGATAATAGCCGTTTGCTGTACCAGATGTGAAGTCCGGACACAAGACGTCTCCGGATACAGACTGAAAGCCCGACGAATGGAGTGAACGGTTGTAACCAGCAACAGGGCCTACATAAATGCGAGGCCTAGCCTTGTTCGGCTCAAGAGGATTCGCTAGCTCGCCTTGTCCAACCGGCGGCTGCTGCGCCATCATGTTCCCAACCGCGCCAATGAAAAGACCCAAGACAACGGAAGCAAATTTCTTCATACGCTCACCTCATTTGACGATAATCACAGGAACAACCAAGTTCCCGCTCATGCCCATGATCACAAATTGATACCAGCCCGCTGTCAACCTCGAACAGGGGAATTTAAGATACTGAGTCCCCTTTTTCAAGGATAAATTTTGCCCAATCGTAATCCTTGTTCCTGTTTGGTCGATCAAGTCCACTTGAATGTCTTCATCTGACGTAGATGTACACCGAAGTTCAAGATACGATGTAGCGGGCATAGGAGCCACGCTCACGTCTATTATTGGCATCGCACCAAAGCGAATTGCCCTCAGATTCGACCCGCAAAGATTCACTCCAAATTCTGTACTGTCTGATGCGTTCGAGGTGCAATTCGTTGCCAAAACGCGTCCGAACATCGAGGAATTGTATGCGTCCTTCCACAATATGCCCACGGAAAGTTCCCATCGCACGACAAAAGGAGCCGAAATCAGCCGCGGTGCCGTGAAGGTATGGGCTGAGCCATTGGAGTTCAACTGAAGATACAGTGTACTCTGCAGACCGTCTTCGTTGATGGTTGCAACGATAGTGCCCGGGGTGATCCTGAAACGCTCCTCATCTGCTTGGATTTCTACAACAAATGGTATGGGAGTTGACAGAGCCGCCTGTACGCCTGCGGTGAACTGCACGACCTCTGTCGAACCCGGAGAAGTTGATATCCCTGCGGGCAGTTCGATTGTCGACGAAGAGACAACAATCGCGAACTCATGAGACACCGTCGTGGTTAGTGTATCGTTGTAGGTGAACGTTGCGCTGAATGAACCATTGGAACGTGCGTCTGCGATACACTCTAGGGAGATCGAGACCGAAGAATCGGGAAGCACGAGTACCGGATACATCGTTGTGTCCCCTGCCACCGTGCCGCCGTTCAACCTGAATGCTATATTGTTCAGCGTAACGACGGTATTCCCTGTGTTTAGGAAGCGCACACCTACCGGGGTTTCGGTGCAGGCCACAAACGAGGGCGATGCGTTCACTAACGTCGAGACTCTGGTCGTATCTAGGCCGACCACATTCGCCGTAATACGTATGCGAGAGACAACACGATCGTAAGCAGGAGCGGCATCATGCGTGACATCGATCCATGCGTCGTGCCGACCAATACGTTGTGGCACAAATCCGATTGTTCCGCGCACGTCCTGGCCAATAGAAAGGCGCTGTGGCACGAGCACGGTGGGCTGGATCGTGAGTGCGGAAATATCCTGTCCGCCCGTCGTCGCATTGTCTACCGTCAGAGCCTCGGTTCCACCGGCCGCATAGAATGTGCAAACGCTGTCTTTGCGCTCATCCAACTTGATCGTACCGAGATCAATATCCTGCGTGACGATGATGGGAAGCGTCCCCTCTCCGAGGAATTGGACCTCAACCGTATCATGAAATCGCCAATCCACAAGGAGAGTTGTATTCGTCGACCAAAGGCCAACTCCGCCCGGATGGAACGAAACTTCTGTAGAGGCAATGCCTGCAGACGGTATGGTGATTACCCCTGTGACCCTTGATGCGAGGAGCTCGTTCGCGGAAAATTGAATGGTGTCTCCAAGAACACCCATCGCGCGTACGGAACACAAGGCGCTCCCCGTGTTTTGTAATGTCAGGGTGCTATCACTCATCGTTCCCACGCGGCGTTTCTTCCAATCGACTACCACATTCGCCACACGTGGCCGCACTCCTCTGCCGCGATATTGAACAACATCCTTCACTTGGGGCGAAGCATGCACAGTGTCCATACGCGACGTCACAGTTTCTGTTGTAGGTGTAAAGCACACACTCATCCACAGTGTATCGCCTGGCAATAGCGTGCGCGGCAATCTCAGACCAACAATGTTTGGTGTGTACTCCGGATAGGCGTTGCTAAGCGTGAGCGAGTCGATCACGACCTCGATGTTTCCTTCGTTCACAATGGCCACAGACCTACAAACCGTATCACCTATGCGCACGGCACCAAAGTCTACGTTGGTTGTTGTGATGGAGGCAAGGATGGTCATCGTAAGTCGTACTTCTTTTTTTAAGCCGCAGGGAAGGTCAATGAAGATCGTTGCGTACGCAGGTTGACGTGATCCATCGAAGGTAAAGCAAACGTCGAGAAGGATACTGTCACCAGGTGCCAAGCGCACAGTATCGAGCGTTGGATCCTTCATAGAGTAGCGCTTGTCACCAACAAGGCGAATTGCGGGAATCACGAGCATGGTCGTATCGGTATTCCTAACAACGAGCGTAGAGCATACTTGTCCGCTTCCACCCTGGAACTTCATTGTAGCAGGAACAGCTACTTTTGGTGCGTGATATGAGTAGAGCCATTCTTTTCCGTTTCCTTGATCGTCCCATGCCTGGATCACCATTCGCGCATCCTTCCACGGATCACTCACGGTAGCATCGAATTCTAAACTTCCGGTGGTGTCTGTTGGACCAATCAATTGCCACGTGTAGTTCGACGTGCGATCACGCATCACATTCACTTCGTAGAGCTTCTTCGAGAATCCGGCTTCCTTCGCCGTATCTGCGATAACGCCTTGTAGTTTGAAGCAATCGTGCGATAAACGGAAGTTTGGAGGAGATAGGTCCATGCGCCTGCGTGGTTCAAACGAGGCGCCGAACATGTTCGCGTACGAGTCCACAAACGTTGTTGCATACATCACGCCAGAGAACGAGCCGCTATCCACTTCGAGAACGTACACACCGGCATTGAGCGAGAGTTGCGCCCAGTGAAGATTGGTGCCCGGAACGGTTTGGGTGAGGATGCTTGGATCTAGTTTCGAGACGAGCGTTCCGTTAATCTTGAACGTGCTTAGTCCCGACGCTTCACACAAAACGTTCACAAAGTAGAAGAATGGTTGCGGTATTGGACTGCCTGTTTGCAACTGCATCTTTGGGAATTGGAACAATGCTCGCGTTGCAAAATATTGCACGGGAGGAACGATCACCATGGCAGGATCTGCATAGTTCGTTCCCGCGTAAAACTGCGAAACCATGAACTGCGCAACCATTGTTGGCTTGTCGCTTACCCATCGTGTTGGGAATTTGACGTCTCTGTACTCAACCCAGTCACCAGCGTTCGCAATAACTTGAGTGCCCGTGCCCATTGCCGAGGTGAAGGTAACAGTTGTATTGTCCTGAGATGCAACGATGCGAATGTAATCACCTGACCTAATGCCACTTCCAAACGGAATTGTCGCGTGCTCCGAACCCCACAGCGAGGTGGGTGGCAGCATCTCTACCAAATGATCTTTCGAAAACCGCGAACCAAAGCTTAGAGGAACACTCGAACGTGCATGACCGGAGAGAAAGGCAACCGGTCTGTTCGTTGTAACAAGTGAGCCCGTAAGATCACCTTTGCCCTTTCCCGCCTTGGCGGACTTTACCAAGAAGCACTCTCCGCGCTGCAAAAGCACGCTCGATGTCTGCCCTGCAGGAACTCCACCTTCTGTTGCAGAACTTGGAGTGTACTGCACCATGGTGTTGTCCTCTACGGCCATAACCATGAATTCTGCTTGTCGCTGGGTTGTATCAAACAAACGTTGGGTTGGACTCGAAGATGAGTCACGGGGGTAGAAGTCGTTTGCGCGAGTAACGGCACGATACTCCGTGCCGAGGTGCTTCATTGGCAATGCGATGTAGGTATCCGTAGAGGCTGCAATCGTGTTGATCGCATACACCACCACTGGTACATCAGATGTTACGAAGACGCTCTGACGCATTGGTCGTTCACTCACACGCATCATCAATTGAGGATCGAGCGTTTCTGTGTGCACGGTGTTCGCAAGCACATTGCGAATGAATCGAGAGCCATTGGGAAGATCGATCGTCACGGTTGCGTTGTAATCGGACGCGATGAATATCTGAAGGACGAGACCTTCGCTGGGAGGCTCGAAGACACCTGGAATAAAGATTTCGTTCTGCAGAAATCCTATAACGAACCTCGTGTCTTCGAACGACGATTGGTTTCGCCGAGGGAGGACGCGTTCCACCTGTGCATAGACGTCGTATGCGCAGTAAACCGTCAGGATGCATAGGAGAAACAATGACTTCATGCGCGCCTCAGAATGGCACAGACTGTACATGATAACAAATTGTCGCTCAAATGGTTACGGGCGTGGTGGCATGACAAACCGTGGCCGGTCTTCGCGCCAGATAAATCCCGGCAAACGGTGGTCCGTTACATGACCGGCCACGATACGCTCGGGGTGCTGTTCCCCATGAACACCCCCAAGCCAATAGACGTCATGCGGCTTCCCGTCTTGAAATTCCGCCTTGATCGTGTCCGACGTGAAACGGGTGAGTCCCTCCGGGCGCTCGTCTTCGTAGCGATACGTAATGCTTCGCGCTGTGCCGACGGATGTAACCCGGCGTAACGTGTCCGACTGAATTACAATTGTGATATGGTCGCCACTGATCTGATCATAACGATCCGGATACGTGGTATCCGTTCTGCTTACGAGCATAGCGTGCTGGTCTCCCTCGATCCCACTAACCTTTCGTTGGGGGGCTATCACACGAATGAAATCGGCTACAAGCATTGTGGAGTCGTTCCACACCACTGGCTGCTCGAACAATTGGATCAGCCCGGTGCGCTCGTTGTATTCCATCCTGGCGGCACGGCCAGCAAGGTGCTTCCCGGCCAATTCAACGTTTCGACGGGCCGTGAAGATCGTTGTGTCTCCGCGTTGTTGCTCGAGCGTGTCTGCAGATACCAGCAAACTATCGCTCTCAAGCTGCCAAGACGAGGCACGTCCGTGAACACGCATGAAGTTCCTGCCTTTGTCATAGAAGGCCGTATCTCCTACCAAACAAGCTGTCTTGGCTCGGTTCCACACTACTACGGAATGGAGAGCCGTGCTGATTTTTGTATCTCGTTCGTAGATCAAGGTGTCGGCTCGGATAGTCATACTATCATCCGCCACTCGCACTGAATCCCGAAAGACTGCTATGTGGGTCTTCGTTGAATAGGTGCCACTGCGCGAGGTGATCGTGGTGGCCGAATCCACAACACGTAGGCCACCCAAGGCGGTTGCAAGGTTCGTGGATCCATCATAGGTCATGATCGGGGCTTTCATAACCATCGAGCCCTGTGTCACGATCACGTTCCCAAAGAGCTCTACACGGTTGACGTCTAGGTGATGGACGGCGCGTTGGCAGGTAACGGCAACGTTTCCTTGCACAAACCGAACGCGACCTATGAACTCGCGCACCGAGCCGTCGCTCATCTTGTTGCCAAGAAGACTGTCGGCATTCGTGAGGATAACGGGCTGCTGTGGGCCGTTTTCCTCCTGACAAATGGTTGGGAGGACGGAAAGGAAAAAGATCAGAAGCGCAAAGAAAAGCGTCATATCGACAAATCTACGGTCCACAAGGGCTATTTTCGTGAACATCATCATTCGTAAGTCAACGTGTACGATATCGGACTCCTCTCGCGCGAACGCGCCATCATTGTTTCTGTTACCCGAAAAGGTGCAGATCCCAAGGTCACCAAAGAACATCTCGACGAGCTTACACTGCTCCTCGACACGGCTGGTGCGGACGTTGCTGCAAAACTCACGCAGGAGCGTGAGCGGCCTGAACTTGCTACCGCCCTCGGTAAAGGCAAAGTCGAAGAACTGAAGGAATTGGTCACGGAGCACGGTGTATCGATGGTGGTCTTCGACGACGATCTCTCTCCCATGCAAGTGCGGAACCTCGAAGAAGAACTCAATGTGAAAGTGCTTGACCGTACGGGAGTGATCATCGACATTTTTGCAGCCCATGCCAAATCCGTCGAAGCGAAAACGCAGGTAGAACTCGCACAACTCGAATACCTCTTTCCGCGACTCACTCGTATGTGGACACACCTCTCGAAACAATTCGGCGGTGTGGGCACGAAAGGACCTGGCGAAACACAGATCGAAACAGACCGTCGTATGTATCGCACACGCATTTCCAGACTTCGTGCACGACTCGTCGAAATCGACGAACAACGGAAAGTTCAGCGCAAAGGACGAGACGCTTTTCCACGATTTGCCTTGGTCGGATATACGAACGCCGGGAAGTCTTCACTGATGCGAGTGCTCACAGAGGCAGACGTCTATATCGAAGACAAGCTGTTTGCTACCCTCGACACAACAGTACGTGCCTTTGAGTTGCCGGGCGGACAGAAGTCGCTTCTATCCGACACCGTGGGCTTCATTCGGAAGCTCCCCTCGCAGCTAGTCGCTTCATTCCGTACTACCCTGGCTGAGACACTCGAGGCAGACGTACTCATCCACGTTGTCGATGTTGCTGCACTCGATGTGCATGATCACATAAAGGTGGTCATGGCTACCCTGCACGATCTTGGAGCAGACACCAAGCCGATCATCCTCGTCTTCAATAAGATCGACTTGATCATAGATCGGCATAGCATCGACGACATCGCCTCGGAGTACCCTGGCTGCGTCTTCGTGTCCGCCGAACGTGGCATCAACATCATTCGACTTCTCGACAAAATGAAGGAAACGTTCGAAGAGCAGTCCGTGACGCAAACATTGCTCTTCCCGTACGAATCAATGAAAGAAGCCGCTCGACTCTATGAAGACGCAGAGATCCTCCTTCGCGAAGACAAGGATGTTGGTGTGTATTTGTCGGTCAAGGTTCAGAGCGATAAATTGCTCGTATTCTCGAAGCGTTACGGCGCCTTCTTGATCAAGCATCACGACGAAACGTTTGAATAAGGTTCAACACCATGGCAACACTCTGGATAGCACTCATCGCCGTTTCCACCTTCGTGATCACGATCTCCATTGTAGTGATCGGAGAAGAAACACATCCGCTCGTAGCCGTCCTCGCCTTTATAGCAATTGGCTATTTGGCCTATAAACTCTTTCAGACGAGACTTACGCGTCTGTGACCTGACGCTCTTTACAGCTCCTCCCCATGCTTCGCACTCTTTCGATTCGGGACTTTGCCCTCATCGATCACATCGACCTGATGTTCGGCCCCGGCATGACGGTACTCCTTGGAGAGACCGGTGCAGGTAAGTCGATCATCATTGATGCACTCTCGGCAGCACTCGGTGAACGTATGTCGTCCGACATCGTCCGCACGGGAGCAAAGAAGGCCGTGATCGAAGCAGCGTTTGACATTCCACCTCACGTTTGCGACATCTTGAAGTCGCATGATCTTGATTGGGAGAACCCAGAGCTCGTCTTTCGGCGAGAGATCACTGCCAGTGGCACGTCTCGTTGCTTTGTGAACGACACGCCCGTGCAGGTTGGGACCGCACGCTCGATCGCCGATCATCTCATGGACTTCCACGGGCAACACGATACGCATGGCCTTCTGCAACCAGGCCGACACACCGATGTGTTGGATGCCGCTGCTGGGCACGAATCACTCGTGCAGGATTTTTACGGCGCATGGGTCATCCTCTCTGACGCACTGCATGTGTGGCGCGAAACAGCGACCAGATCTACCACCGCCGAGGCCGATATCGCGCGACTCACCTTTGTCCGCAACGAGATCGCTGCCATCAACCCCTCAGCAAACGAAGACGAGACCATTGCCGACGAGCTTCGCCGCGCAGAGTCCTCCGAGCAGGTTCTTTCACATGCACTGGCCGCTCGAGAAGCGTTGCACGACGGCAGCCCGTCTGCCTACGACCTCATTAGTCAGGCACGGCAACACCTTGCCGCCCTCGCACATTTCGACTCTTCGTTGTTGCATACAGAAGAAGAACTTCATGCGGCAATGGTCGTGATCAGTGAGGCGGCGAAGGCGGCAGGGCGATATGCAGAGCCCCAGGACTTTTCTCCCGAGCGTCTGGAAGAACTTCGCGGCAGACTTGCAGCCTTGCAACGCTTGCGACGGAAACACGGCTCATTGGACGAGGCGATTGCCGTACGCGCAAGCATGGAACGGGAACTGGAATTACTGGAGAACTTCGATGACGCGCTCGCCCAACGCGAAGCTGCGTATAGAACTGCGCAGGAAGAGGCTGGAGTCATCGCACAGAAACTCTCTAAGGTTCGAAAGGGATTCGCTACATCATTTGCTAAATCTGTTACGAAGTCGCTTCACGACATGGGCATGCCTTCCGCGGTGTTTGGAGTAGACCACACACTGCTAGACGCCGTGAGTTCAGATGCTCATGTGTCCGTCAAGGTTGGCACCAAGCACCTGCACGTGAGTTCGAAAGGCATCGACAATCTGGAATTCACTTTTAGCAGCAATGCAGGTGAGCCACTTCGACCACTTTCGAAAATTGCGAGCGGCGGCGAGCTTTCTAGGGTGATGCTCGCTATCAAACGAGCCGTGGCCGCGCGCGGACAGATAGGCGCACTCGTCTTTGACGAAATCGACACCGGAATCAGCGGACGCGTAGCACGTCACGTCGGCGAAGTGATGAAGGAACTATCGGCACGTCATCAGATCCTCTGCATCACACACTTAGCGCAGATCGCTTCGCTTGCGAATGACTACATTGTTGTATCTAAAACGGAAGAAGCGAACAAAACAACAGTGTCTGCTGCCATGATCGACAAAGACCGAGCTGTGCAAGAAGTAGCAAAGCTATTGAGCGGCGTAACGGTAACCGATGCGGCCCTCGAGAGCGCACGGGAACTGATGATCCAACCTTGATCAACTGAATCTCATGTTGCAACCGAATCCAAACTCATATAACACCAGCTTCTTGTCTGCACAAGAACTCGAAATGCGCCTTGCTCCGAAAGTAGATCCCCTTTCGATGACACGAATCTTGGACGCCTACGAGATGGCACGAAGTGTTCATGAGTTTCAAGTGCGCAACGACGGCACTCCGTATTTCCATCACTCCACGCGCGTTTGCAAGATTCTCTTGGATGAACTGAACATCTACGATGCAGATGTTCTCGTGGGCTCATTGTTGCACGACGTTCTTGAAGACTCTGATACGGTTACTCGTACGGTGCTCGAGTATAATTTCGGAAGCTATGTGGCCTATCTGATCGAGACGCTCACAAAGGATCTTTCAAAGGCCAAGTCCAATCCGGATCAGGTAGACATGGAACACGCCGAACGCCTGAAACTTGCCAGTGCCGACTGTATGGCGATCAAGCTTGCCGCTCGTCTGGACAACTTCCGATGTCTACAATTCAATCTAAAACGCAATCCACTTGTCTACGTGCGCAACACCTTTGAGCGTTATCTTACGATGGCTGATGCATCGAACGATGCGAGACTTCATCGCCTCGCAGAAGAGATCAAGAAAGAAGCGAATAAATTCTTAGGCTAGGGGAACGTGCTTCTGCTTCGCCACATGAATGTCTGCATAGGGCACATAAACGGCAAACAGCACGGTTGTGAGGAACCAGGCGATTAGCACCATGAGTACTCGAGATGGAGACGTACGCTTCTCAGGAACCACTGCTGCATCAAGCTCAATCACTGTCGGAATATCCTTGGCCTCTTGGATGGCCTCTTGCATTCGCTGCGATTCAAGATAGGCGTTGATCTGCTCTTTGATCTTGATATCACGCACAAGGTTCGTATACGTCCGCGTCAGTTGCGGCAATTGATTTAATGGAATCGAAAACTCGTCCCCTGCCTCCATGCCACCTGCCTGCACTCGATTGTATTGCTCACGAAGAGTAGCGACCTTTTTCCGCAGCATCGTCACTTGTGGCGATGAAGGTTGGAAGTCTTGTTCAATGAGGGTGAGTTCGATCTCTGCCTTCGATAATTCCGTACCGATCATCACGGCGTTCTGAACGATGGCTGTTAGTTGTTCATCCGGTGCCATCACTTTGGTTGTCGATTGGAATTCTTGCATGAGGTTCTGCAAAGAATCGATGAGCTTGCGATTGCTGCCGAGAACACGTTCGATGTACATTCGTGACCGACGTGCTTGCGATACGCTCTTTTCGCGGTTGATCTTATCTAACATGGTACGTGCAGCATTGCCAATATCTGCCGCAGTCTTGGCGGCGATTGCCGCTTTACCCCAAAAAGGAAGCCAACCAGTCGACACTTCAACCTCGATCGTTACTGTTCCCGTTTTACGTGCTTCTACCACCATTGCATCGCGCAACTGTTTTTCGAACTCTTCGTTGGAAAGCCCCGCAAACAATACATTTTCTCGAAGCTTCAGCGTGTCGACGATGCCCAACAGACAAGAGCGTGACTTCAAGATCTCGACAAAGACCAAGGCTGCTTTGTTCTCTGCAGAACCCAATCCAACGGCAATAGGAGCTCCTTGGAGCAACGAAGAGAGTCCACCGCCCTGACTTTTACTTTCGGGCGGCATGATCGACGACGTCGACGTAAACGTGTGTGGCACAACGAAGCTCAACGCAACGGTGAGCACCACCACAATGGCGCATACACGGACGTACAGGGGAATTCGACGTCGATACCCCTCCCAGATCAGGATACTGCTCATTATCTCAACCTCACGATCGTAAAGATGATTCCGAAGATCGTAAAGAGTTGAGCAGTGATCGTAAGTGTCTTTGTAAATACGTCGATGAACTTTGTTTCTGGCTCGTCAAGAATGAGCACGTTATCGCCGGGTTCAATCGTGTAGTTCTCGCTCTCGGCCGGGAATTGATCTCCTTTGGGCTTGATCACGAGCGTGGCGCTTTTGTCGGCTCGGAAGCTATACCCGCCGGCGAGCGCGATGTATTGCAAATAGTTCAGGCCTTTTTGATAAACGATTCGACCAGGATTTCGTACGCTACCCGTTACATTTACGTACAAGCTTCGTTTGGGAACATAGATCGAATCACCATCGCGAAGAACAGGATTGTTCACCATGTTTTTCTTGATAAAGAGTTCGGCAAAGTCAACAGACATCACGCCTTTTACTTCACGGCTCTTCGTGCGATAGTACTGCAATTCATTACTGCTCATTTCGCTCGGGACAAGTCGCGACAATCGTTCATATTCTTTATCAATCACATTCATTTCGCTGGTTCGAATGATTAACGCGTCTTCGACCGATGCATTCTCCGTGAACATCCCAGCACGCTCGATCACTTCGGTGAGTCGCGATTGCGTAGGAGTAATCGCATACTTCCCGGGATAGAGCACCTCGCCCGCAACGATCACTTGTTCGCGATCGTTGAATTTTGGTACGGCACGAACGTAGACTCGATCTCCGGACCGAAGAGACATGTCGCCTACCAATGGCATCGTGGAATAGATGGCCGCTGGCCATGAGCGCATGTTCACGGTGTACACGACAAGTCCGGTCCCCGATTCATTCGATCGCACCACGTGCACCGAGTCGAGAATGGCCGATGGTAGGAATCCTCCGGCCATCCGAATGAGCGTCGAGAGCGAATCGCCGGGCAGGTAGTCGAACGAGCCTTCTCGGGCAACCTCACCGGAAATAGCAATCGTGTTCTTGAACGTGCGCAAAGGGACGATTATCCGGTCGCCACCCAAAACCGTGGGGTTGGCAGACTTATCACCAAAAGATAGATAACGTTGCAAATCAACAATGAGCGGTGTTTGCGTCCCCTCTCGTACCACCGTGATCCCGCGAACGGAGCCCGTATCGACGATCCCACCGGCGCGTTCGATCACGTCGAACACACGATCTGCCGCAGTGGCAGTGATCACGGACGGGATGCGCACGGCGCCGAGGACATAGACTTTGAATTGCCGGAGTTTCTTCAAAGACACATCCGACGAAGCGGAACGGTACACTTTAGCGATTTCGGCCTTGATCATCGTTCGGGCGGAGTCTAGTGTGAGTCCTTTTACCGACAATGCGCCTGCTCTTGGGATGATCAGATTCCCTTCGGGAGTGACCATTACGTCTAGGTGAATCGACTCAGAAGCCCATACACTCACCGTTACGATGTCGTTAGGGCCAAGGATGTAGGTAGAGGCGTCGATCTCACGCTCGAGCAATCCGGCAGACTCCAAAGCAAGCTTCGTAGCGCGCTCCTGTCCTACCGTATCATACTGACCAGATGCCTTGGGGATAAAACGCTTCGTCTTGAAATTGTCCAATTGTGCCATAACGGACATTGGAACCAACGTACAAAGAAGCGCCGCAACGAGAATTCGCATAGGTGCAAAGATACGTCAAGGCGCTGTCATTCAGTAATTTGCAGGATGTATGCACAACAGTTGCTCGAGGCGGCCCGCGTCGCCGCCCAAGAGGCGTCGGCCGAACTCAAACGTGGCTTCGGTACGGCCATGGAACAGCGCAGTAAATCTGGGTTGCACAACCTCGTTACCGAGTACGACGAACGCTGCGAACGACTGATCATCGATCGGCTACGCACGGCCTTCCCCGACTCAGGTTTTCTGGGAGAAGAAGGTGGCGGCTCTAACGAAGGCGCTTCGCTCCAATGGGTGATCGACCCGCTTGATGGCACGGTGAATTTTGCCCACGGCATTCCGATTTTTTGCGTGAGCATTGCGGCCGTTGTCGATGGAACGATCACCGCTGGCGTGATCTCTGCACCCATGGTGCATGAAGAGTTTACGGTAGCACTCGGCAGCGGTGCTTTCTGTAATGGCAAACGCTTGTCGGTGAGCACCACCCCAACCGTCGAAGCATCCATCCTCGTAACAGGATTTCCATACAACGTGAGTACGAATCCTGACCATTGCATCGAACACTTCGCCGCTTTGGTACAGCGTGGAATTCCCATACGTCGTCTTGGCAGTGCGGCACTCGACCTTGCCTATGTTGCTGCCGGCCGCTTCGATGGCTACTGGGAAGTGAGCCTTCATCCTTGGGATGTGGCAGCGGGGGTCTTGTTAGTGGAGGAGGCAGGGGGCAAGGTGAGTCATTATCACGATCGTCCGTTCGTATTGGGAACGGGAAGTATCATTGCAACGAATGGACTAATTCACGCTGAGCTCAACTCGGCACTTGAAAGTGTTGCGTCATGACCGTATGGCCTATGTCGGGCGCCGGCAATACGTTTGCCGTCATCGATAATCGAACTACAGTAATTCCCCTCTCGACACTTCAGTCGATCACTCCTTCACTTTGCGATCGTTCTACGATCTCGCTACGTCCGGCCGAAGGCGTTCTTGTCTTGCAACACGTGGACGGACATTCTTTCCATGGAGATTTCATCAATCCAGACGGTTCGTATGGCGCTATGTGCGGGAACGGCGGTCGGTGTATCGTCAGATTCGCCATTGCTCGAGGATGTACACCACTCGATGAAGGCTCGATAGAGTTCACCCTGAGCACAGAACTGTACCATGCGCACGTGATCGATGCAGATCATGTGTCGATCACTTTTGATGCTCCCCGATCAGTGCAAGAATATGCCGTTGGTGCATTGCAGGGAGTGGATGTTCCTGTTGTTGTTGTAGACGTACAATCGGACCACGCCGTCCTTCGTGCTTCCGACCTTCGCATAGCTCCTGAGAATTTTCGTTCTGTAGACCTTGCCACCTTGGCCCTTCCCATCCGTCATCATGCCGCATTTGAACGCGGTGTGAACGTAAACCTTTACATGGTGGATGAACGAGGCGTGATCCACCTCCGCACGTTCGAACGTGGCGTAGAGGCCGAAACGGGCGCCTGTGGCACAGGTGCGTTAAGCACAGTTGTGACAGCCGCCCTGCGCGGTGAATGTGGTCGTACTGTGAGTGTCCAACCACCAAGCGGACGTATGCTGCATGTTACACTGCTCGATCACCATGCAGGCATGATCCTCGAGGGCGATGCCTTGTTCGACGCTCCTCCAACTGAATTCAACATCGACATGAGAGTGTATCAATGACAACGTCCATCATCGAGCGAGTGCGTGAATTGTTCCCACGCATGCAAGAGACTCGCAGACATATTCACAGTAATCCAGAACTCTCGTTCATGGAATTCGAAACGTCTGCCTACATACAAGAACGTCTCGCATCATTAGACATTCCATTTCGCGTTGTGGCAACAACAGGTGTGGTTGCTACAATCGGAAGTGGCGATAGATGTGTGGCATTGCGAGCAGACATCGATGCACTTCCGATGCAAGAAGAGACGGGTCTTCCGTATGCGTCTACGCGACCAGGGGTGATGCATGCATGTGGTCACGACACGCACACCACCATGCTTCTCACAGCAGCGCAAGTGCTGAAGGAACGCGAAGCATCATTGCAAGGTGTCGTTAAACTGTTGTTTCAACCAGGTGAAGAAAAAACACCGGGTGGTGCAAGTCTCATGATTGCCGATGGTGCACTGGAGTCACCACGCCCGGAGATCATCTTTGGTCAGCACATCAACCCCGACGCACCTGCAGGCGAATTCTCGTTTGTAGCCGGTGCTATGATGGCAAGTGCCGACGAACTCTACTTCACAGTGCGTGGCATGGCCGCTCATGCTGCACAGCCGCATAAAGGAAAAGACCCGATCCTTGCAGCGGCCGGACTGATCAGCCATCTTCAAACGCTCATTACCAAGAATCGCAATCCCCTCGATCCTGGCGTCATCACCATCACAAGTATTCACGGCGGGACGGCAACGAATATCATTCCAGATACCGTTGAGTTGCAAGGCACGCTTCGCGCCTTCGATCAAGTATGGAGAGAGTCTGCGTGGAAGTTCATCAAGGAGCAATCCGTTGCGTATTGTGCACTTCACGGTTGTACCTGCGAGGTAACGATTCTGAAGGGCTATCCGCCACTCATGAACAACGAAGAAGCAACAAATTTTGCACGTTCTGTTGCCTCAAGCATTGCAGAGAATGTTGTGGTGAGCGACTTCGAACCAAAGATGTGGGCCGAAGACTTCTCGTTTTATTCGCAAATGATGCCGGCCGCATTTTGGATGCTCGGTGGTAGACCATCTTCTGTACCGTCGATGCCAGGCTTACACAATCCTAAGTTCGCACCGGAAGAAGAATCCATGATCAACGGTGCAGCCATGCTCGCGCAAACAGCAGTAGAGTATCTCCGTCGAAGATGAGGTACATGTGTCGCTGTTGGGGACATCGCTTGAACGCTCGGAACGAGCGCGACCACTTCTCACGTCTACATGTCTGCATTTACACCACTGAGTGAGAAGAGCCACGTTAATAAGGCGAACACAAGTGCCATGGCGGGAACGCTAAGCAACATCGAGCCATAGAAATAGCGTTTCGGGGTACGTTCTGTGGCAAAATGGAGCAGGGTGGTCACCAACTCCATTCCAACAAGAAGAGCGATCGTCATCGCAACAAGCATGTGAATATGTGGCAACAGTCCCATGTAGATCTGGGTATCGACGAGCACAGCGAGAACGATCGAACTGATGTAGACAACCCCTCGCACAGCATAGCTAAACCACGTTCGATCCTCCTTCGCATAGTGAGCCATCGCAAACAATGCTGCCAACGAATAGCCGGTTGTTGCTTGACTCGATTGCCAGCCGAGCTTCGCGATCACAAGCGTTGAAATAGCGACTGCTGGCACGAGCATCAAAATGGAAAATGCAAATTCGGGCCATGCTTCGCGTACGAAGGCAAGACCAAAGAGTGGGTTACGTATTGTTCGCTTCATGCACAAGTATACAAATCGCTAGGCTGTTGTTGGCGTAGAACGGAGTGTGAACACCGTTATCTCGGGGTTGATGCCGATACGAATGGGAGGACCCACCGTACCAAGTCCGCGATTTACATACAGGTGTTGATCTCCATCCGAATACATCCCTGCCCATTGTTTGTACACGTACTGTGCAGGGCTCCATTCGAAACCAAGCATTTGTATTCCGAATTGACCACCGTGGGTATGACCGGAAAGAGTAAGTCCAACAGGAGCGTGACGGCGAATCTCTTTGTCCCAGAATGTTGGATCGTGTGCCATCAGGATCACAGCGTCTTCTTCCGTGACGCCTTGCAATGCCTTCCCGAGATCACCGAAATGTTGCTTGAATCCCGTGTTGTCGATTCCCGCGATCACGAGCTCGTCCGTCCCGATGCGTAGGCGACGATGATCATTCACAAGGAGATCAATATCGAAGCCACGCACTGCCGAAACAAGTCGTGCGTGATCAGACGGTTGGTTGTAATGGTCGTGATTTCCTAACGAAGCGAACACACCCATTGGTGCATGCAGCGCCGCAAGTTCTTTCGCGATTACGGAGAGCTCATTGGGAAGGAAATTCACAAAGTCGCCGGTGATCACGATTACATCGGGCTTGATTGACTCGATGATCCGACGTGCTTCTTGAAACGGTCGATGATCCGGGAATGAACCGGCATGGACGTCTGAGATCTGAAGCACTCGCATTCCGTCGAATGCACGAGGGAGATTTGCTAACAGCACTTCGTGCGAATACACCTTGAAATCATACAAGGTTCTGAAGATCCCGTCACCAACAATGGCATACGGAATCACCGCCGTTGCCCATCCTGCTTTTGCAAGAAACGCTCGGCGGGCTTCTGTTTTCGGTTCGCCATCGGCCTGCATTGCCCGCGATGCTATTGGTTCGGAAGGCAATGTTGGTGCAGACGTCGGGCGCATCTTCCCAACGATCCAACGCAGTCCTGCACCAATATCTCGCAGGATCAACACAGGAGCAATTACAATTTTGGGAAGTAGCCACAGGCTCACGACCATGAAAAGGGCAGCATCAATCGTCGACATGCGGAAGAAATGTCGTTGCACAACGATGTAGATGTAGACAGCCGACATTAACGCTGCAACGATCCACATGGAACGAGACCACCATGCACTCAGGTGCTGTCGTCGCACGAAGCGTTGGAATTGCCACAGTACATAGAGATCGAGCACAACTTGTACGAATCCAATGATGATGGAGATCGATACGAAGTTTGGTTGATGCATTAGAGGTGTTGTTATCGCAAGGTGATGAAGAGTGCTTTGCCTTCTGCGACCACATGTTCTGGGTCGTCGACGGCACGTATCTCTGCAACGACGAAATTCTTGCGTCC